>ENA-OXDS01000015-OXDS01000015.1-human-gut-metagenome-genome-assembly--contig:-NODE-15-length-22391-cov-43.0214_pt1 | contig 22391 bp, 14 predicted proteins | sample MGYA00249347_ERZ652227 | MGnify/ENA primary metagenome ERZ652227 (study PRJEB26925, sample SAMN05826540) | human gut metagenome | biome: ENVO:2100002; feature: ENVO:00000062; material: ENVO:00002003...
ATTCCTACTACGGCATCCTAGAATCCCTGTCCGGCATGCGCGTGAACGTGCGGTTCATCAGTTTCGATGACGTGCTCGCGCATGGCATCGATAGCGATATCGACGTAATCATCAACGGAGGCCCGGTCGACACCGCATTCACCGGCGGCGACGTGTGGACCAACCCGAAGCTCGTGGAAACCGTGCGCGCCTGGGTGCGTGGCGGCGGCGCGTTCGTGGGCGTGGGCGAGCCGAGTTCGGCGCCGCGTTTCCAGTCGGGTCGTTTCTTCCAATTGGCCGATGTGCTTGGCGTGGACGAGGAACGCTATCAGACCCTCTCGGTGGACAAGTACTTCCCGCCGGTGGTGCCGGACCACTTCATCACCGCCGATGTGCCGGTCGACCCGGCGGCCCGTGAGGCATGGGAACAGGCCGGTTACCGCACCCCGCTCAGCGGCTGCGGCGGCGGCCAGTCCATCAAGCCGTTGGGTGGTATCGATTTCGGCGAACCCGTACTCAACACGTATCCGGTCAACGAGAACGTGACCCTGCTGCGCGCGGACGGAGGCCAGGTGCAGCTCGCGACCAACGATTATGGCGAGGGCCGCGGCGTGTACATCTCCGGCCTGCCCTATTCGGCGGCCAACGCCCGACTGCTGGAACGCGTGCTGTTCTACGCCTCCCACAACGAAGACAAGTATGCGGCCTGGAGCTCGTCCAACCCGGAGTGCGAGGTGGCGCACTTCCCCGAGCAGGGCTTGTATTGCGTGATCAACAACACCGATCAGCCGCAGAAGACCACGGTGACTTTGGCCGACGGCACCACCGAGGACTTCGACCTGCCTGACAGCGGTATCGCCTGGCGTGAAGCCTGATCCCGCGTTTTGGAGAACGGACTCATCATGACCGAAAGCAATGAAGTTCTATTCGGCATCGCCTCGCATTTTGCGCTGGAAGGTGCCGTGACCGGCATCGAACCATACGGAGACGGCCATATCAACACCACCTATCTGGTGACCACGGATGGCCCCCGCTACATCCTCCAACGGATGAACACCGGCATCTTCCCCGATACGGCGAACCTGATGCGCAACGTCGAGCTCGTCACCTCCGCCCTCAAAGCCAAGGGCAAGGAGACGCTGGACATCGTGCGCACCACCTCCGGCGACATCTGGGCCGAGATTGATGGCGGCGCATGGCGCGTCTACCGGTTCATCGAACACACCATGTCATACAACCTCGTGCCGAACCCGGACGTGTTCCGCGAAGCCGGCAGGGCGTTCGGTGATTTCCAGAACTTCCTGTCTGGGTTCGACGCCAACCAGCTGACCGAAACCATCGTCCACTTCCACGACACCCCGCACCGCTTCGAGGACTTCAAGAAGGCGCTCGCCGCGGACGAGCTCGGGCGTGCCGCCGGGTGCGGGCCGGAGATCGAGTTCTATCTGAGTCACGCCGACCAGTACGCCATCGTGATGAATGGGCTCAGGGACGGTTCGATCCCGCTGCGCGTGACCCACAACGACACCAAACTCAACAACATCCTCATGGATGCCACCACCGGCAAGGCCCGTGCGATCATCGACCTCGACACCATCATGCCCGGCTCCATGCTGTTCGACTTCGGCGATTCCATACGCTTTGGTGCGTCCACTGCCCTGGAAGACGAAAAGGACCTCAGCAAGGTGCATTTCAGCACCGAGCTGTTCCGCGCCTACACGGAAGGCTTCGTGGGCGAACTACGCGACAGCATCACCGCGCGCGAGGCCGAACTGCTGCCTTTCAGCGGCAATCTGCTCACCATGGAATGCGGCATGCGGTTCCTTGCCGACTACCTGGAAGGCGATATCTACTTTGCCACCAAGTACCCCGAGCATAACCTGGTGCGCTCCCGCACCCAGATCAAGCTCGTGAGGGAGATGGAGCAGCGCGCCGATGAGACCCGCGCCATCGTGGCCGACGTCATGGAGGCGACCAAGTGAGCTCCCGGCAGATGCATCATGTCCGAGCCCGCGTTGCGGAGGGAGTGCGATGAACGATCGGTTGACCACGGTGTACGCAAGCATCGACGCGCTGATCGACTATGCGCTCGCCCACCTTGACCTCGATCCCCGCAACGCGGACTGGGCGCGGAATCGGATTTTCGCCCTGTTCGACCTGGATTCCTATCCCGGTGCCGAAGCGACCTCGTGTCGTCCGTGCCGCGGTGAGGAGAACCGTTGCGCACAGGGGCCCGAGGGGTCTGTCGGTCGCGCCCGCATCGTTCCCGACGCCTTGCTCTCCGCTTTTCGCGCCGCGGCGGTGGATTGCGGCTTGTTTGAAGCGCAGGAGGGCCCGATGTACGCCGACACCATCATGGGCATCCTCTCCGCCAACCCCGCCGATCTCGACGACCGGTTCCGGCTTGTCGAGCATCGGGACGGCGGCATGGCCGCCATGCAATGGTTCTACGACTACTGCGTGGCCAACAACTACGTCAAGCGCGCCCAACTCGACCGAAATCCGCGGTTCGATTCGCATGGCCTGACGGTGACCATCAACCTCGCCAAGCCCGAATTCAAGAACATGAAGAAGGCGGCGGCGGGCAACGCCGTGGCCGGCGGGTATCCGAAATGCACGATCTGCCATGAGAACGAGGGTTTTGCGGGACGTGACAAGCGCACCCTGCGCACCCTGCCGGTCACGCTCGGCGGCGAGTCATGGTTCTGGCAGTTCTCGCCCTACGGCTACTTCGATCAGCACGGCATCTGCGTGAACACCGACCACACGCCGATGCATGTGGACCGCGATACCTTCGGCCACCTGCTCGACTTCGTGGACCGCTTCCCCGGATACTTCCTCGGATGCAACGCCGCGCTGCCTCGCATCGGCGGCTCGGTGCTCGCCCATGACCACTACCAGGGTGGCGGCGAACTGCTGCCGATGCACAAGGCCGCCACCTGGTCCGCCTTCACGCTCGCCGACTATCCGGACGCCGTGGTTGAAATCCTTGACTGGCCCGGCACCGCCGTGCGCGTGGTGTCGAAAAACCGCCAGAGCATCATCGATGTATCCGACATCATCCGCGAGGCATGGGTCGGCTATGACGACGCGGCGAACGGCATCGCCAGCCATGACGCGGACGGCAACCGCCAATCCGCCCTCTCGCCCAGCGCAATCATCACCAAACGCGGCTATGAGATGAGTCTCATCTTCCGCAACAATGCGATCAGCGACGAGTATCCGGAAGGTATCTTCCATGCACACCCCGAATACTGGCCGGTCAAGCAGGAGCCGATCGGACTGATCGAGGCTCAAGGCCTGTTCATCCTGCCCGGACGGCTCGTCGACCAGCTCGGCATCGTCGAGGAGGCGCTCGCCGAAGGCCGCGACCTGCCCGATGAAGTCAGCGAATTCAGTCTCGAATGGGGTGAACTCACCACGGCGCTGGCCGGCGACCGTGACCGCGAATCCATTCGCCAAGCCATACACGACGAGCTCGGCAGCGTCTGCTACCGCATCCTCGGCAACACGGCCGTGTTCAAGCGGAAAACCGCCACGCGGGCCTTTCTTGAGGGGCTTGGCTTCGTCGCTAGGTAAAACCGGCGTGGTGAAGTAAGCTCAATACTGAAGGCAAACCGAAGGCAAGTCCTTCCAAAGGAGGAAATATGACTACTGTTCTGGTTACGGGCGGTGCTGGATTCATCGCCACCCACACCGATATCGAGCTGCTCAACAAGGGCTACGATGTGATTTCCGTAGACAACTACGGCAATTCGTCTCCCGTCGCGCTTGAGCGAGTCGAGCAAATCACCGGCAAGCCGGTCAAGCGTTACGACGGTGACGTGCGCGACGAGGCGCTCATGGAGCGTGTCTTCACCGAGAACGACATCGACTGGGTCATTCACTTCGCCGGACTCAAGGCCGTGGGCGAGTCCGTGGCCAAGCCGATCGAATACTACGACAACAACCTGTACTCCACGCTTGTGCTGCTGAAGACGATGAGGAAGCACAACGTCAAGAAGATCATCTTCTCCTCCTCCGCCACCGTGTACGGCACGCCGAAGGAACTGCCGATTACCGAGGAGACGCCGACCGGCGGCACCACCAACCCGTACGGCACCTCCAAGCTGTTCCAGGAGCAGATTCTGCGCGACGTACATGTGGCCGATCCGTCCTGGACCATCGTGCTGTTGCGTTACTTCAACCCGGTCGGCGCACACGAGTCCGGTCTGCTGGGCGAAGACCCGAAGGGTATTCCGGCGAATCTCACCCCGTACGTGGCCAAGGTCGCGGTCGGCGAGCTCAAGGAAGTCCAGGTCTACGGCGACGACTACGACACGCCCGACGGCACTGGTGTGCGTGACTACATCCACGTGGTCGACCTGGCCAAGGGTCACGTGGCCGTCATTGACCACATCGACAAGGAAGGCGTGTTCGTCTACAACCTGGGTACCGGCCACGGCTACTCCGTGCTTGAGGTTATCAAGGCCTACGAGAAGGCCGCCGGTCATCCGATTCCGTACACGATCAAGCCGCGTCGCCCCGGTGACATCGCCGCCTGCTACGCCGACGCTTCCAAGGCGGAGAAGGAGCTTGGCTGGAAGGCCGAGCTGACCATCGACGACATGGCCTCCTCCTCCCTCAACTGGCAGACCAAGAACCCCAACGGTTTCCGCGACGCGGAGTGATATGAGCAGATGAGCTCCCTCTGATGAGGGAGCTCATCTGTCGTTTATCACACAATGCGCCTATCGGCGGCCCAGCGGGTGAGCTCGGTGCGATTCGAAAGCTGAAGCTTTCGCAGCACCGAGCTCACGTGCGTTTCGACCGTCTTGATCGAAATGAACAGTTCGGCCGCCACCTCTTTATACGTGTAACCACGCGCGATCAGCCGCATGACCTCCTGCTCGCGGGCGGACAGCCGGTCCAGCTCCTCATCATGAGCCCGTGCCGCACCATCAGCGCCGCCATCAGACCCCGCCGCCGGCACACCCTGGAAGGCCGAAAGCACAAAACCGGCCAGTTTTGGCGAGAACACGGCATAGCCCTCATGCACCTGCTTGATGGATGAAATCAAATCAGCGCCGGTAATCGTCTTGGTCACATAGCCCTGGGCACCGGCACGAATCACCGCCCCCACATCCTGCGGCGCATCCGAAACCGACAACGCCAGAAACACGGTAGTGGGGGAGTAGGAGCGCGATTTGGTGAGGATCTCGGCACCGCCGCCACCTTCACCGCCGGGCACATGCACATCCAGCAACACCACTTGCGGCTTGGTCTGTGCGATCATCGCCACCGAACCGGGCACGTCCGCCGCTTGGCCGACGATATCGAAGGAATCGCGCAATGTGGCGATTACGCCCGCACGGAACATCTCATGGTCATCGACCACGGCCACACGAATCTTGGCTGTCTCGTTCTCGCTCATCGATGTTCTCCCTGCGCCGCTTTCAGCGCGATCGGCATATGCATTCTGACCTCGGTGCCCCAGCCGGCTCTGGACACTATCTCCACTGTACCGCCGCGCCGTTTGATGCGGCCGATAATCGATTCGCGGATGCCCAGCCGGTCGGGCGGAATGGCGTCCATATCGAAGCCTTCGCCATGGTCGCGCACGAACACTTCAACCATCGTGTCGCTGGCCTCGCAATACAAAGACACCGGCTCGCCGCCATGCGTGACCGCATTGACCAACGCCTGACGGGTGGCGTCCAGCAGCGCATCGGTCTGGGCGCTCGGCCGCGCGTCGCCCACGGTGACCACCTCAATCGGCTTGCCGTGCTCGTCCTCCACTTCGGCGGCGATCTGCTTCAATCCGGCTCCCACCGAACGATCCGATGTGGAACGTTCCTGATACAGCCACTCGCGCAGCTCGCGCTCTTGGCTACGCGCCAGGGCGAATACGGTGGTCGATTCCTCGGAGTGCAGCTGAATCAGCGCCAACGTTTGCAGCACGCCATCATGCAGATGGGCGGTCATGTCCGCGCGCTCCTCTTCGCGCTCCTTCAATGCCTGCTCGTGGGTGAGTCGTTGCAGCATCGCGTTCGCCCACGGCATCACCGCCACCACGATACCGACGATCATCATGAATCCGCTGGCAACAATGCGTCGAGGAGAGGCGCCCCACCCAGGAATGCTGACATTATGCACATACAATGCCCATCCCATGAAAATCAGTGCGATGCCGCCCAACATAGACAACAGCTGCGTGCCTCGCGGACTAAGATTCATCCATGCCAGTGCGATGCCGCCCAACCCTACCAGCAGTGGAAGCACAATCTGGACATCCGCACCGGTGCTGGTGAGCAGCAGTCCAATGGCCATCAACGCGAAACCGGCCAATGCCACGACGGCCGGTTTCGGAGCACGTTGGATGGCCTCGGACAATGATTCCGGTGCGGCAGCCGATTCGTCGTCATGAGCGGCAAGTGACTGATTGCCTCGCGCAAGCGGCGCCTGATCAACGGGCACTGTGCGAGCTGCAGCCGTCACCGGGTCTCCGGCGGGCATGAACACCCACAGGAATACATAAGCGATGATGCCTGCGCCGTAGAGGAAGGTCAGTGCGATGAATGCAATCCGAATCCATGCCACGCCGATGCCCAAGTGCAGGGCGATGCCCTTGCACACACCGGTGAGCCAACGGCCCTGCCGGGGGCGCATCAACGGCATGCGCGCAGGCAGCAATGGTTCGGGAGATGACGTCATACTCCTATTGTGCCGCGCTCAGGGCGTTGCGGCCGGGGTTTTACCCGGTGTTCAGGGAACAATCAGGGTGTTCCCCGAGCGTTGTGGCAGTGGTCGGGCGGTGTAATGGAATCATGAGCAATCCAAACGCGAATCCGTATCAGCCACAGCCGCAGCCTGGTCCGCAAAAAAACAAGACATCGCGACGCTTCTTCACTTGGGTGCGATCCAGTGGACTGGTTCGCGGCGACGACCGGTGGATCGGCGGCGTATGCAGCGGCATCGCTTTACGGCTTGGCTGGAGCCCCACACTAGTACGTGCGTTGGTGATTGTATGTACATTGTTCTTCGGTTTTGGCGCAGCTCTGTACGCACTCGGCTGGTTTCTGATGCCGGATGTACGCGATGGGCACATCTTGGCCGAGGACCTCATTGCCGGCCAATGGGACTGGAATTGTCTTGGATGCTTCCTGTTCCTCGCCGTGGCAATCGTGATTCCAGGTGCGGGGTGGGTTTGTATTGCGCTCGCCGCCTTAGCGCTTTGGTTGTTAGCCAAAAGCGGCATTCGCCAGCAGGAAGGGTACGGATTCAGGGCATCTGCGCCGCGACCGGCTCCACAGCCTGTCTCATATCCAGCCGCGCAACCGGTCCCTCAATCTCCTTTGTATTCAGCTCCGCAACCTGTTTCACAACCTGTTTCACGAACCGATACTAGTGTTTCACAGCCTGTTTCACGGCCTTTCTATCAGTCGGTGCCCGGCGCGGTTCCCAGCGTGATGCCCAGCACAGTACCCAACGGGCCGTTTGCCCACGACCGTATGAATGCGACGGCCTATGCCCCCACCGAGTCCAAGCGCCGCAAGCCGGCGGGCCCAATCGTGGTCTTGAGCATACTGGGCCTTACCTTCCTCTCCTTTGCCGGTCTGATGGGACTGATTTGGGTAAACGACATGGGCATTATCGGCATTATGCGTCTGAGCACCATCTGGATTGCCGCAGTATGCATAGTGATGGGGCTGGTGGTCATCATTCTCGGATTCAAAGGACGGCGTACCGGTGGTCTGATTCCTCTCGGACTGGTTGCCGGTGGATGCGCGCTCTGCATGACCATCGTTTCAGGCACGTATGGCGTGTACTACCGTGATTTTGGTGCCAGCAGCATCAATACTGTTGTTTCACTGAGCCAATCTGTCAGTGCGAGAAACAGCGATGGCATGAACGATGTGCAAAAGGATGGCATCTTCGTTGCCGATGCCAGCGATGCCACGTTCGAAACATTGCAGCAAGGTGTGGCGTTCAGCGGTGAAAACTACAACACCGATCAGGCGATCATTGATTGGTCCGATTGGGACAAGACACATGAACCGCACACGGTGAAGATGCTGGATGGCAAAACTTCCATCAGTAATTGCCCGGTCGGTACCATCACCATAGCCGCAACACAGGCGCAAGTGCATATCGTTCTGCCGGATTCCTGCACTTACGCCTTCGGCACCGCCGACTCCTACTCCACTTCGAGTGACGTTGGCGGCAAATACGAGATAGTATACAACAACTACATGGGTCTAATAAGCTTTGGCTTCTTCGGAGCTGAAAGCGCCACCAATCCCATGAATGGGCCTGATTACGAATGGTTGGATAAGGAATCCGCCATGCCGGACAACGGCCCAGAATTAAAAATCAATATTCCCTATGCAGTGGAAGCACGCGTCAACGTGGTGTACGCCTCCGATTGGAAAGGCTCCACGTTCCAGCCGCTTGCCGATATATACGACGGCAACAGCACAAGCAAGAACACAACCGGGCAATCGGAATGATCAAGCCGTTACAACCAGGAGATGGAATCATGACTGATGAAACCAAGGAATTCGCCTCCATCGAGGATGCGACACCGACCACGGCCATACCTTCCGAAACCGACGAGACCACCGAGACCACAACCATGGTGACCGTCGATGACCGAACCGATACCACGGTGCTGCCATCCGCAGCGGATGATGACAAAACGGCTGTGCTACCCGTCCCCGACGATCATGCGGATGCGTCGGTCTCGGATGTGGATACGCAGGTGACAACTGCCTCTCCATCGCCCATCGAACCATCCACAGATCGGATTGCCCTGGAAGCAGTTGCCGATGCCGTGGAGGGGGATGGTGGGCCGATTCCATCTGCCGATGATGTACCGATGTACGCAGCATCTTCAGCGCAACCTTCCTATGAGCAGTCTCAGACCGCCGGCAAACCATGCCAGCCTGGGGGGAGCGCCAAGAACGTCCAGAATGCTAAGGATGTCAAGAGTGCCAAGAACATCCAGAAACAGAGCATCAGCGCGCCTACTGTGGTATTCGGACTATTAGGCGTGATTATCGGCGTGATTGCGCTGGTTTTCGGGTACATATCTCCGGATCAGATGATTTCGCTGTTCTCGCCGAATCCGCAATTGCTGACGGCTATTATCTGCGCCGTAGTGGGACTTATTCTGGTAATAGTGGCCGTTGTATGGGCCATAGTCGGTGCCGTCAAGAAGAGAAAATAGCGTTACAACCATTGCATTACGGTCCCAGTAGAAGCACATTATGACGGGAGCCGACCGTTCTATGCTGATGGGGGGAGGCATAGTAACTATGAAACGGATTTCGGCGCGGCGGGTAGCGAGCGTCATCGCCACCGCGATGGCGATGACGCTGGTATTCGCCACACTTGGCTGGGCGATGATGCCGCAATGGAACACACGGCCCTACACCAAGCACATCGCTATCGCTTCTGCCGACACCACCATCACCCCTGCCCATGCGAACATTCCCCACGAGGGGCGATATCGTACGCGTGAAACCCGACTATCCATCAAGACCGGCGACGGCGTCACGCTACCCGCCGTACTACGTGAACCGGTCGACGCTCCCGGGCCACGCCCGGCTTGTCTGTTCATTCACGGGTCCGGTACCAGCGGTGCCGAGGATTTCGGCGATATCGCCAACGCCATGGCCTCTGCCGGTATCGTGACCTTGGTGCCGGCCAAGCGCAACGACAACTACACCGTGCTGCATCGCGACTACCCGCGTTTTGCTCGCGAATACGGGCGTTCGCTCGACGTGTTGCGTGGCATAAGCGGCGTGGACCCCGCCAAAACCGGCATCTACGCCGAATCCGAAGGCACCTGGATTGCCACGATTCTAACCTCGAAACGGCAAGACATTGCCTTTGCCATACTTACATCAGCACCGGTGTTCAATGGACGTGAGCAAATGGCCATGGCTGTCAGCGCCTATACGCATGAGGCCGGCGCGCCCAAGCCCGTGGTCAAAGACATGGCCAAATTGATGTCGCTGGACTACGCGCCATTCGATCTGGCCTATGCCGACTTTGATGCCGACCGGTATCTGAAATCCCTCACCATGCCGGTGCTGGTGAACTACGGCACCTACGATACGGCCATGCCCATCGAACAGGGGGCGCAGCGGATCATCGCCACGGCCAACAAGTCCGGCAACGAGAACGTCACCGTACGCTATTTTGCCGGCAACCATCAGATGCGGGCTGGTGAGGGCTTATTCACCCCGAACCTGCCATTGGCCGAAGGCTATACGCAAGCGCTGGAAAATTGGGTGAACGGTGTGACTGCCGGAACCAAAGCCGATGGATGGGCAACGCCCCAAGTCGCCGGTGCAACACCTCACCAGCGCTTCGCCGCGCCGCAACGTACCAGATCCGGTATCGTCGGCTCGCTCGGCGTGCTGGCCGGTCTGATGGTGGCAGGGCCCGTGCTGATCGTGATGGCGGCGATATTGGGTATTGGCTTGACTGTGTTTTCTTGGCTACAGACGTTGCTGGCCGGGCGACGTAGTGTGGCGACTGTGCGTGCCATGCATGCGACGCCGAGTGGGCTGGGGGTCGCCCCGCGGCTCATGTTGCACGGCATTGCCGGCTTATCTGCCGGTATCGGCACAGCGGTGATGGTGATTACTGGGCTGTTGTACGGCTATATGAGCGCCGTAGGCGTATCGGCTGTATTGGTTATGCCTCAACCGCGGCTGTTTGCCGTCGGATGGGTGGTGCTGCGAATAGCGACCATGCTGTTGGTGGTGCTGTTTGCGTGGGAAATGGAACGTGTCTGGTATTGCCGTGCCGATATCGTCGGTGTACGGCGCGTCATATGCGTGATGGTAGCGCTCGGCACTCTCACCACACTGATGACACTGGCATTCTGGGGCCTATTCTCGCTGTAATTCTGCCGATGTGCGCCGGTCAATGGGGCCTGGTGGGCAAGCTGCGTTGGTGGTCTGGGTGTGGGGCGATCGGCAGATTGCGTTGGCCTGGGTGTGGCCGGCCGGCGTACATCAGTCGGGGTGTCCGGTACACAGTGAATGGCTGAGTATTACGCTTGGGAGGCTTCGGCCTCCTCCAAGGTGTCGAAACCGCCGAGCTGGACCGTGTGCAACAAGGTTTCCTCAGTGATATTGCGTTGCAGGCTGGCTGCGGCCCGCTCGCCAATCATCGCTTCGTAACGTTCGAAGGTCTGGTCGGAATACGTACCAAGCTCGCCGCGCAGATAGGTTTCGAATGAGGTGGCAGATGGTGTGTCGTCGGTGGTGGTGAGTACGCGCATCGCCTCGCCGAGCTTGGGGTAGCGTTCGCGGAAATCCTTGGCCCAGGCGACTTGCTGGGCGATGACCTGTTCCTGACGGGCCACGCGCTCTTCAGAGAGACGCGGAATATACGGCTCTATGTTCTTCGTGAAATCTTCCGGCGCGGTGGAGGCCATCATGCGGCCGTATTTTTCGGTCACGAGGTTGCGGCCCACGTGGTCGGCCGCGTCAAGATCAGCGGCATAGCTGGTGAGTAATGGCCGTTCCCATGTGAGGAACTGGGCCAACCGCATCTGGTGGAACACCGGCCAGTTGCCTTGGCATGCCGCGCGTCCACCCTCATTGTTGGTGCGCTGGAACTGATCCCATTCATGGCGCACAATAGCCTCGCGCAGTTCATCATCAGTCAGTTCGTTGGTCATCGACGTTCCTTTCGCTAATCCTCTGATGAGGGAGATGGCACGGCGAAGCCGTGACAGAGGGAGCTTGAATCTACAAACTTTTAAGCACCGGATCATCAGAGGCGATGTGGTCCTCGACATACGGGCGCTGCCATTCGAGGAAGGTCTCGCTGGACGTGGTCAGGTGTTCGCGTTTGAGTTCCTTGACGATATCCGCCGCAATCTGCTCCACGATATCGTTGATTTTCTCGATTGCTGTAGCCGCGCCCTTGCCGCCTTCGCCGAATCCGGCCCCACCATAGCAGGCTGCCGAACTCAATCGCATCACGGTTTCCAACTGTTCGCCCACGTTCGGCAACAGCGCGAACATCGAGCCAGACAGCTTGCGCAATGCTGCGAACTGCCACTTGTAATACGGCATATAGCCCACCACCATCGGCACGTTAACCAGGAACACCAACGAGGCGGTGGCCTGCACGAACTCGTGGATGGACAGCCATGCGGCCGCGCCGTCGCCGCGTTTCAACGAACGCGGCAGATTATATTGACCGGCCTGGGCAATCATGCCCAATCGCTTGGAAATCAAGGCAAGCCGCACGTCGTCGGGCATATCCTTGAACCCTTGGCGTGTTTTGGAGAACTGCCCAGTGGGGTCTGCGAATACTTCGCCATTGGTGGCTGCGGCCAGAGTCGATTCAGCCAGCATCAGCCACTCGTGCGGCGCGGTTTGCGCGGGCGCAGTGCGATACCCGGTGATCGACTCAAAGAAGTCACCGATGCGGAACACGCCGTCACGGCGGTTGGCACCTTGTGCGCGGGGCGTGGTGGGGGAGAACGGTATATCGATAAATGTCACACGGCCTTGCGCGTCCATCGTGAACCCGCGTGGCAGTGCTTCATAATCGGCCTCGAGCTGCTCGCCGATTGCCTCATAATCATCATCGGTAAGCCATAGACAGAAGCGTGGGCCAAAATCATGGTCTTGAGAATAGGCGTCGTCAAAGCCATAGCATTCCGAACCATGCCCCACCAGTCCGGCGGCAATGCGGCCCACGTATTGCGGATACTGTGCCGTAATCATCGGCTTGCCCACCTGTGTCCAGAACGCGCGTGCCAATTTGAGACCGGACACAGCGATTTCGGCAGTGGCATCGGTGTTGGTATTAGTTTCGGTGCTGGTTGCATCGGCGCTGTTCGCTGCATGCACGTCATCGTTACCGATTTGCGCCTCGGCTTCGCGCAGGTTCGCCTCGGTGACGCGATAGTAATCGGTGTCCTTGCCATAGCATTCGGCGATCACCGCCAAAGCGCTGCGGTAATGAGAGACCGCCTCGCCATATCGGTGTTCGACATACAGCACTTGCGCACAGCCAGCCAATGCGGAGGCATAATGCGCCGAGTGCGTCAGCTTGCCAGTCTCATAGATGGTCAACGCTTTGGTGGCATGGATGTGCGCTTCCTTGAGCTTGCTCTCCTGCAGCAGTACCAGAGCCAGATTGGTGTTCGACGAGGCCACATCGATGTCGGCATCAGGATTCACGCTCGCCGCCTCGACGATGTGCAACGCCTGCCTGAGCTCGATTTCCGCCTGTGGCAATCGGTTCGTTTCGCTGTACAACATGGAGAGGTTATTATGCAGCGCAGCCAGGCGTCGGTCGTTGGGAGCGAAGTTCTTATTGGCGCAATCCAACGCTTGATGATACAGATCCTCGGCCTGATCGTACCGCTTGGCCGCGCGCATGGCAGTGGCACAATTGATCAGCGTAGTGGCCCAGCTTTCGGTACCCTCAAGCCCCATGTGCAGGGCCAACTCAAGCGCGCGCTGCACGATCCACTGGTTCTCCGTGTGACGGCCTTGCGAGCGGTAGAACCCCATCGTCTCGTTGAGTACGGTCAGCAGTCCGGCTTCGTCTCCGGCGTTTTCCGCGTCGACCGCCGCTTGTTCAAGATACGGGCCCGCCTTTTCTGCGGCGTTGTGGGCGTCGAAGATGGCGTCGAGGCCGTGGAGGAATTCGTTCACGTCAAAGTCATGCAGTTCGTTGCCGCCCTGAGCCGCCGGGCCGTTTTCAGGCGCATCGAAATCATGTGCGTGTTTCGCCTGCATGCCGAGCAGTGCCTGCTCCAGCCGCGCGTCCATCGCATCATCGGCCATACATAATCTCCTTCGTCGTGAGATACCGATTATTGCTAGGTTCCAGCGTACTGTGAACGATTTGGAGACCGCCGATGTGAGTGTCGTTACAGTGTGCGGCGGCTGCCGGAGCTGGTGTATGTGCTTGTCGTTTTCCCCGTTGCCGTCCTCAGTGGAAATAGGCTCAACAGGCATGGAAAAGCCCCGCATGCTATGACGTGCGGGGCTATTCCTCGGTATTCAGTTATCGGTTATTGCCGTACCTGTACAGGCGTCGGACAATCGTTCAGCGTTACTGGCGACGGCGCAGCACGATGGTCACGCCACCGGCGGCGGCGAGCAGGCTGACTGCGGCTAAGATTCCAGCGATGGAAGCACCGGTTCCCGGCAGATCGGTCTTGTTCGGCTTGGCCGTCGGCTTCTTGTCGGCGTTGGGTTTGCCGTTCTGGTTGTTGTTGCCGCCTTGGTTGTTGTTCCCACCTTGTTCGCCGGAACCGTTGGCGCGCTCCTTTTCGGCGGCGGCGATCTCGGCGTCCGTGTAAAGCAGCTGCGGGTTGACGGTGGAGACGGTGCCGCCGAACGTCTTGGCTTCATCGGCGCTCAGCGTCTTGGCCACGGTGAACTCAGACGGCTTGGCGCTGCCGAGCTTGGTCACGCCGAAGTCCACGCCGTTGACATACAGGCCGAGGGCGATTGGCTTAGGGCCATTCGCGTAGACCGGCAGGTCGAAGGTCAGGGATGCCTTGGTGCCTTCAACGGAGGAGGACTTGAGCTCGATGCCTGCAGGCGAGTCATCGGCCTTGACATCCTTGTGATCGGCAAGGTAGTCGATCAGACCTTGCACATCCACCGTGCCGGTCAGCTGCGGCTGACCCTGCGCGGTAAAACCGGTGAAGCCGTCGCCGCCGGTCAGCAGGAAGGAGTTGCCGGCGACCGTCACGGTGTCGGTGTCCTTGATCTGCTTGCCGTCAACGAACACGTCGGAGACGGTGGCGACCGGTGCCTTGGTGTTGGCGTCCTCGACCAGCGTGTACACGAAGGTCACGTTCGAGGAGATGCCGAGACGGACCACATTGGACTTGCCGTCCTTGATCTGCCACTGCTGGGCAAGCACGTCCTTCAGCTGCTTGCCGGTGAGGGTGACCACGCTGTTATCGTTGCCGAACGGCAACATGCTGTACGCCTCCTTGACGGTGATCTGCTTGTCGCCGTCAAGATCGAGGTTGTCGGTGCGCAGACCGCCCGGATTGATGAAGCCGATGGAGGCCTTCTCGCCCACGGGCGTCTTCTTGGCGGATTCGAGTGCGGCATCGGCGTTCAGCGTGCCGAGCTGGGTTTCGGCGCTCCAGTTGCCCTTGGCGAAATTCGCTGACTTGTTGATGGTGCCGACGACCTTCTTACCAGCCTCGGCGGAATCCGCCTGAGCCTGCTTGTAGACCTTGGCGGCCGGGCCGTTGTCGTCACCCTCGAATCCCTTGGCCGGAGCGGTGCCGTCCTTGTTGGTCACGTACGTCACGTCATACTGGGAGGCGTTCTGCACGGTGACCTTGGAATCCTTGCCGGAACCCTCGATGTACAGATCCTGGACAGCTGCATCCTGGCCGTACTTGCCGGCCTCGATGATCGGCGCTCCGGACTTGGTGGTGGTGCCGTACTCGTTGCGGTGGCTGTGGCCTGCGTAGACCAGATCGACGTTAGCGTCCAGACCGTCGCCGTCGGAGGCGATGGTGTCGCCATCCTCATGGATCAGGGCCACGACCGCATCGGCCTCGCCGTTGGACTCATCGCCATCGGACAGCTGGTCGGCCACCTTGTTCACAGCCTGAACCGGGTCGGTCACCGTGACGCCTTGCATCACGCTGGGGGAGACTACGTTCTTCAGATCGGAGGTGATGGCACCGACGAAGGCGACCTTTTTGCCGTTGACGGTCTTGATGGTATACGGCTTGAGACGGTCGGAAGTCAGCGAGCCGCCGGTGATGTTGGCGGCGACCCAGTCGATGCCGTACTTCGGTTCGGCGATGCGGTTGTTGAAGTCTGCAGTGCCCTTGTCGAGCTCATGATTGCCCAAGGCGCTCACACTCAGATCCCATGCCTTTGCCATGTTCAGCGTCGGAGTGTCTTGGAAATAGGAGGATTCGAATGGGGAAGCACCCACGAGGTCTCCGCTGGAGACGAACACGCTGTTGCCCGGGTTGTGCTGCACGGCAAGCTTCTGATAAGCGGCTTCGACCCACTGGCCGGTTTCGATGTGTCCGTGGAAGTCGGTGATGCCGAACACGGTCACTTGCTTGGCGTCCTTACCGGGTTGGCTGGGGTTGCCGGAGCCACCGTTGTCGGAATCCGGGTGGTTGCCCTTGTCGGCGTATTCCTCGCCGATCACGGACGGGGTGGCTGCGCCGGGCTCGACCTTGACGACATCGCCGTTCTCGTTCAACGTCACGGTGGAGCTCAGAGCTGCGGCTAGGTTGATGCGCTGCCATCCGTCGGATGAGGAATCCAGCGGGTAGCCGCCGTCAATCGCGGTCTTGGCGAGGATGGCTTCGCGCTGGTCGCGGTGCAACTTCGGGTACGCGATCTTCAACAAGTCGGCAGAGCCTTCAGGCGCGGTGAATGCGGTGCCGGCGGTGGTCTTGCCGAAACCGTAGGTCAGACGGTTCGTGTAGACGCGCAACGCCGAGGCACGGTCGGTGACGGGCTCCTTGCTCACGGCATCCACAAAGGCGTTCTGGTAACCGTTGGAGGCGTTCGCGCCAAGGTTGTTCACGCATTCGGTCACAGTCGCGTAATCGGTGTCCTGTTTGGTGGCGTGGCCGTCCGCCACGCACTTGGCTGCCAGATAGGACTGCAGCTGGTCGGATGCCGGCTTGACGTACTTGTCGTAGTAAGTGCCCCAGTAGTAGCCGTTTGCCACTTCGCCGTCGATGCGGCCGCCCATGATGTCGAGCGGATAGTGCACGCCGAGCACGATGCGGTTGTTGCCCGCTTCGGAGGTGCGTGTCAGGATCTCTGGAGCAAGTTGTGGCAGCATGCCTGCCAGAGCCACGCCCCAGGAGTATGCGCCGGTGGTGTGGCCGGACGGGAAGGAACCGGAACCGACCAGCCCGTCGTATTCGGCGGAATGCGCGTTGCCTTGGGCGTCAGTCCAGTCGGGGACGCGCATGATGTTCTCGTTGATGTTCGTGATGTCGTTCTTGCCGCCATTGGTGCGATCCTCGAAAGGACGAGGATGCTGGAAGTGCTTCTTGGCGGTAGAGGTGGAGATTGTATCGTACTTGAAGATGTCCGCGACCTTCTTCAGGCTGCCGTCGGCCAGACCGGCGGAAAAATATTCGCCGAGCACCGGGCCCAGGGAGTCCGGCAAGGTCTCATCGGCGCTCATATCCGCGTCCACCAGAGCGCGCTGCTGCTGTGCGGTAGCGGTCGTGCCGTCTCCGTCTTCGGCGGCGGCGTTGTTGATCTGTTGGATGTAGGCGTCATCGTGATCGAGCACGGTCTTGTTGAGCACCTTGCCGCCAGCGGTTTCGGTGGCCGGCTGCCAGTAGCTGTCATATTCGCCAAGCAGCTGCACAAGATTCGGCTTGGCCGCACGCGTCTGCGGAACGGCTGCATAGCCGGTGACGTCATTCGCGTCGACTGAGGCTTCGTAACGGCCTTCGGTGGTGGCCGCGTACTTGGTTTCACTGAACGCATCCGTGGCGCCGCTGGCGGCGATGCCGCTGATACCGACCGTGGACGCTGCCGGTACGGATTCATCTGCAGAAGCCGTCGTGGTCGCAATCGCAACGCTGGACAGCGTCGCTGCGGCGACGAGTGCGGCGATCATCCTCTCCGTGAACCTGATGGGTTTCACTGTATTCCCTTCCTTCATGAGGCATCAGGAAAGATGCTCTTTCATAGTGAGAACTTAGAAAGGCAAGGTGGAATACGTGTGTAATGAAAACGAACCGCAGATGAACTTCAGTAAGAAGAGAGCAACGTCACATTCCGCTGATTATGCGTGAATGTGACGTCCGGTCTCATACTTGGATTTCGCGCATGCGGTGAATGGCGTCGGTATCGGTTTCGCAGCGCCACGAGTAGAAGGCCAGCAGCCCTACGGCAAGCAGGGCCAGCGGCATACCGCCCAGACCGGTATAGCGATAGTTCATCGAGAAGGTGGTGAGCATCGCGCCGCCGACAATCGAGCCGATGGCATTGCCGAAGTTGAAGGCCACCTGCACGGCTGCGCCGGCGATGAGCTCGCCGCCGCCTTGGCCGGCTTCGGTCATCAACAGCTGTTGCGGAGCGGAGATGAAGAACAGTCCGAAGGCGATCCAGAAGGTCAGCAAAGCAGTAGTGCCCTGGTTTCCCGGCAGTAGCAAAACCATCAGCAAGCCGATGCAGGAAATCGTCTGACCCAGCGCGGCAGTGCCGGCGTGGCGCCATTTATCTGTGATGCGACCGCCGATAAGACCGCCTATCACCATGCCGAAGCCGGCAAGCATCATCAATAGCGGTACCAGGTTAGACGACCAGCCACCGGTCTTCTGCAGCCAGGGGGAGACGTAGCTCCACCAGCAGAACACGCCTGCATTGCCGGTGAATACGGCGGCCAGAATCACCCACGGTCCACGACGAGTAAGGAATTTGAACTGACCGGCGATGCCGGCGTCCTTAATCGGCGCAACGAAGGGGATCCATGCCAGAATTAGCACGATGGTCATTGCCGCCCATGCAGCCAGAATACCGAATGCGAGGCGCCAGGATAGGAACTCAGCCATCAAGGTGCCCGCCGGTACGCCGAGCATATTGGCTACGGTTTGGCCGGTGACCATTACCGATACGGCTTGTGCTTCTTTGCCCTTGTCGGCCAAGGTTTTGGCGATGAGTGTGGCGGTGCCGAAAAATGCGCCGTGCGGCAGGCCGGCAATGAAGCGCGCGACAATCAGCGTGGCGGCATTGACCGAGAACGCGGAGGCCAGATTACCGATAAGCGCAATCACCATAAACAATATGATGAGGTTCTTCGGCGGCACCTTGCGGCCGAATACCAGAATCAGTGTGCCGAAGCACACGCCGATCGCATACGCGGAAATGTAATGGCCTGCGGTGGGGATGTCCACGCCGGTGGTGGCCGCGGCCTGCGGCAGAATGCCCATCATCACGAACTCGGCGGCACCGAGAATGAACGCGCCCGAAGCCAGTGCAAGCAGACTCTTCTTCATGGTTCCTCTAACTACTTCAGTATTACTTACAAAAACAGTGCGGCAATCGATTGATTCGAGCGATATATTACGGTGGTCCGTCAACAAATACGGGGCTTGCCGCGCCGGTTTGTCGCTGTGTGCGGCGGGTTGTTTACCGCTGTTCGATCGCTTGGTCTGATTGTTGGGGCAGGAAACGAAAAACCGGATTGCTGATTCCTCAACAATCCGGTCCAGTTGTCGGGCTGGCGGGATTTGAACCCGCGGCCTCTTCGTCCCGAACGAAGCGCGCTACCAAGCTGCGCTACAGCCCGTTTGGCAACAGACGTAGATATTACATTGTGGTGGTGGACAATGCAAATCGGCATGTCGCGAGTGTTGCGTGATGATGGATTCGCCATGTGCACAGGTCTCTCAAGCCTTGTGCAGAGCCGGTTTTGCGTCATGTGAGCGGGTGTTCAGATGGCCGTGCGGTCTGCCGGGCTCATAATCGCCGGCCTTGCGTACACTGATGAATCATGGCTGAAGTTGTCGAAAATACCGAAAACACTGAGAATGAAACCCCGGCCGTCCCGCAGATGAGCACCGTCGAACGTGCGGAAATGCTGCTCAAGCAGGACGCCACCATCCGCGAGAAGATCAAGTCCGGTGCCACGCTGGACGAAGCCGTGGACCCCTCCAACAAGGAGTTCGGCCCGCTGGCTCACCCCGAGCAGGTGCAGATGCGCGTGGCCAAGCGCGCGATGATGCTTGAGGCCGGCATCGCCCCTTATCCGGTGCATCTGGACGTCACCGACACCATCGAGGAGATTCGCGCCCGATATGACGGCAGACTTGAGGCCGGCGAGGAAACCGAAGACATGGTTGGCATTGCTGGCCGCGTGCTGTTCCTGCGTAACGCGGGCGGCCTGTGCTTCGTGCAGCTTTCCGCCGGCGACGGCACCAAAATCCAGGGCATGATCTCCAAGAAGGAGATCGGCGCCGACTCGCTCAAGCAGTTCAAGCAGCTCGTCGACCTTGGCGATCACCTGTACCTCAAGGGCCGCGTCATCGCCTCCAAGACCGGCGAGCTGTCCGTATTCGCCACTGAGTGGGCCATCGCTTCCAAGGCCCTGCAGCCGCTGCCGGCCCTGCACAAGGACCTGAACGAAGACACCCGCACCCGCAAGCCGTACATCGGCATGATCGCGGACGAGAACATCCGCAACATGGTGCGCAACCGCTCCAAGGCCGTGGCCTCCCTGCGCCGCACCTTTGACGACCACGACTTCCTCGAGGTCGAAACCCCGATGCTGCAGACCCTGCACGGTGGCGCGGCCGCCCGCCCGTTCACCACGCACATGAACGCCTTCGACCTTGACCTGTACCTGCGCATCGCCCCGGAACTGTTCCTCAAGCGCTGCCTGGTGGGCGGTATCGACCGCGTGTTCGAGATCAACCGCGATTTCCGCAACGAGGGCGTCGACGCCACCCATGCCCCCGAATTCACCATGGTCGAGGCCTATCAGGCGTATGGCACATACGATTCCATCGGCCAGCTGGTCAAGGAGCTTGTGCAGAAGACCGCCATGGACGTGTTCGGCAGCCACAAGGTGACGTTGCTGGACGGCACCGAATACGACTTCGGCGGTGAATGGAAGACCATCAGCATGTACGATTCGCTGTCCGAGGCATTGGGCGAGGAAATCGTGCCGAACGGCGGCCCTGAGCATCCCGGCACCTCCGTTGAGCATTTGGGCGCCATCGCCGACAAGCTCGGCGTGGAGCGCGACGACGTGGAGAACCACGGCAAGCTCGTCGAACACCTGTGGGAGCACTTCTACGAGGACAAGCTGTACGAGCCGACCTTCGTGCGCGACTTCCCGGTCGAAACCTCCCCGCTGGTCAAGGGCCACCGTACCAAGCCCGGTGTGGTCGAGAAGTGGGATCTGTACGTGCGTGGCTTCGAACTGGCCACCGGCTATTCCGAGCTCAACGATCCGGTCGTGCAGCGTGAGCGTTTCGTGGCCCAGGCCAAGGACGCGCTCGCCGGCGACGAGGAGGCCTGCGACATCGATGAGGACTTCCTGGAGGCCCTCGGCGTGGGCATGCCCCCGGCTGGCGGCATGGGCATGGGCATCGACCGTCTGCTGATCGCCCTGACCGGCGCCACCATCCGCGAAACCATCACCTTCCCGTTAGTGAAGCCGCTCGTTGGCTGATTAGGCATACTCTGGCTCCCCTCCCTGAGGGGAGCTGTCACCGTAGGTGACTGAGGGGAGTCGCTGGCGGTATCCCCTTCGACTCCCCTCAATCTCACTCCGTTCGACGGTTCCCCTCAGAGAGGGGAACCGAGTTATATAGGAAAGGGATTGCTTATGTCCATCGGCTTGTGGGTTCGGGGCGCGCGTCCCAAGACCTTGGCCACTTCCATCGCGTCGGTGATGGTTGGGGCGGCGATGGCGTACGTGCATATCGAGCAGTCGGACACCTGCATCGCAATATATCCAGAACCGGCCTCCTGCGCCACGGCCCGTGAACAGCAGACCCTGCTGATGGACCGATTCTGGCCGGTGACCATCCTGTGCCTGCTAGTCGCGCTGTTCCTGCAAATCGCCGTCAACTATGCGAACGACTATTCCGACGGCATCCGCGGCACTGACGCCGGGCGTGACACGGACGAATCGAAATCAGGCAAACCCCAGCGACTGACCGCATCCGGACTGGTACCGGCCAAGCATGTACTGTTCGCGGCGATGATTTGCGCCGCCATCGCCTGCATATGCGGTGTTGTGGCGGTCGTGCTCACCCAAGCATGGTGGTTGCTGGCCGTGGGCGCGGCCTCCTTGCTGGCCGGCTGGTTCTACACCGGTGGCAAGCATCCGTATGGATACGTCGGGCTGGGAGAAGTCGGCGTGTTCCTGTTCTTCGGCTTGGCTGCGGTATTGGGCACCGAATACGCGCTGTGCGGCACGGTGGACGTCGGCGGACTATTGGGTGCTGTGGCGGCTGGCCTGTTCTCCTGCCTGATCATGATGGTGAACAATATCCGTGACATCGACGAGGATCGTGAGCATGGTAAGTGCACGCTGGCCGTACGGCTGGGTGAATCCGGCGCGCGTACGCTGCTGATTGTGTGCTGCGTCATCGCATGGATCATCGCCCTGCTGATGTGCGGCACATTATGGTGGCCGTGGGGTGCGGTGCTGTTGATCTCGGGCGCCGGAATACCTGTGCGCATGGTCTCCAGCGTGAATAAACGTCAATTCCGCCCGGCTCTGCCCGCCGCCAGCTTCCAGACCTTGCTGTTTGCGGTGGTGCTGGCGGTTTCCGTGGCGCTCTGAGAGCGAAATAATAAGACGAATACTCGTGTTTGGGCGCACGCGGCTGTAGACTGAACCGTATGACTTATAAACTAGTACTGCTCCGTCATGGACAGAGCGCATGGAATAAGACC
>ENA-OXDS01000022-OXDS01000022.1-human-gut-metagenome-genome-assembly--contig:-NODE-22-length-19424-cov-9.65424_pt1 | contig 19424 bp, 20 predicted proteins | sample MGYA00249347_ERZ652227 | MGnify/ENA primary metagenome ERZ652227 (study PRJEB26925, sample SAMN05826540) | human gut metagenome | biome: ENVO:2100002; feature: ENVO:00000062; material: ENVO:00002003...
GCGTCAGATGTGTATAAGAGACAGTTGTAATGCAGTAAATGGGTTTGACCAATCCGCAACTAAAGCAAAGATAATCGCAATGATTGCACCCAAGTTACCTGAAAACAGGTAAGAAATGGCCTTCTTGATGTTATCGAAGACATTTCGTCCTACTTCAATGGCACTGACGATCGATGCAAAATTGTCATCAGTCAAGACCATTGCAGCAGCATCTTTCGCAACATCCGTACCTGTTCCCATTGCAATACCGATATCTGCTTGTTTCAAGGCTGGTGCATCATTGACACCATCACCGGTCATCGCTGAAATATGGCCTTTATTTTGCCATGCTCGTACGATCCTAATTTTGTTTTCTGGTGAAACACGCGCATATACGGTCACTTTTTCTAGTACTTCGTTCAGTTGGTCTTCTGTCAGATCATCTAATTCTGTACCAGTCAACGCTTGATCGCCTTCTTCAAAAATGCCGATTTCTTTGGCGATTGCTACAGCAGTCGTCTTATGGTCACCTGTGATCATGATCGTCTTGATACCAGCACTTCTTGCTTCTTTGACGGCTTGTGTCACTTCTTCTCTTGGCGGATCGATCATTGCAAGCAATCCAACTAAGATCAAGTCATTTTCATCTTCAAATGAAAGTTCTGTGCTTTCGATTGGACGATACGCAAAAGCTAAAACACGTAACGCACGATTTGAAAAAGCTTCATTTTGTTCTTTGAATTTTGTCATCAGTTCTTCTGTCATTGGCACAACTTCTCCATTGACCAATGCTTTTTTACTACGACCAAAGATGATATCCGGTCCACCCTTGACGAACAAATATTGCCCATTGTTGATGTTATGTGCCGTTGACATCAATTTACGGTCAGAATCAAATGGTAATTCTGCTTGTCTTGGATAGGTATTTCGGATTTCTTGATAAGGCTGGTTCAACTTTTCACTGAAATCAATGAATGCCACTTCTGTTGGATCACCTAGTTTTGTACCATCTTCACTGATCGAAGCATCATTTGCTAAGACACTGATCTCAATCAAACGGCGTTCATCATCGTACCATTTGGCTGGATCATTCGTGAAGTCTCCCGTAGCGCCATTTGCCAAATAATAGTCAACCACTGTCATTTTATTTTGAGTCAACGTACCAGTCTTATCGGTACAAATGATACTTGTTGATCCAAGTGTTTCAACCGCAGGTAACTTACGAATGATCGCATGACGTTTTGCCATTTTATTTGTTCCTAAAGACAAAACGATTGTTACGATCGATTGCAATGCTTCTGGAATAGCCGCTACGGCAACAGCAACTGCGAACATGACTGCACTAACGATATCTGCAGTTAGATCCCCTGTTCCCTCACCTAAATAGATACGGAACAACTGGATACCTAAAATAACTAGTGATAAAGCTAGGATCGCCAAACTTAATTTTTTACTGAATTTGTCTAATCCACGTTGTAGAGGAGTGACTTGTTCCGTTGTTGATTCAAGAAGTCCAGCAACTTCTCCGATTTCTGTATTGTTCCCAGTAGCAGTTACTAAGAATTTTCCGCGGCCATAAGTGATGATCGTTCCACTAAACACCATATTTATACGGTCGCCGATCGGTACTGTTTGCTCAATCGATACAACCTCTTTTTCTGAAGCTGTCGATTCACCAGTAAGCATTCCTTCATCTACTTTTAATGAACCAGCTTCTAACAGCCGCCCATCAGCAGGTACATAATCCCCTGCATCTAATAAGACGATATCCCCAACAACTAACTCATTTGCTGGAATCGTCCGTTCTTTTCCGTCACGGATAACACGCGCATCAGGTGCGGAAAGACTTTTTAATGCTTCTAAAGAGCCTTCTGCTTTTTTTGTTTGGATAACACTGATCGCGGAGTTCAACATCAACACGGCAAAAATAACTAAGAATTCGATGTAGTCACCCATGACCATTTGGATCAATGCGACAATCAGCAACACGATGACCATAGCATCTTTGAATGTTTCTAAGAACAATTTCCATGTCGGTTTCTTAGGTGCTTCCTTTAGCTGATTCAATCCATCTCTTTCTAACTTTTCTTTTGCGAGCGTCGTACTCAATCCTTCGGTCGAGCTCTGCGTTTTTTGCATCAGCGAGTCGATTGATTCCTTGTAGACGGCTTGCTGAGCCTGTTCCTTGTTTTCCAAATTTCATCCCCCATTTTGATTTTTAGTTATCGGCAATTGTCCTGACTGAAAAAAAGAGACCTAAGACAAATGCGGATTTGTCTTAGGTCTCACCATTTCATACAATACCAGATAACCATTTGGTTAACTTACTGTTGATATTATCACAACAAATGTTGTCGGTTACTCCCCTAAGGAGATATTCAACTGTACTATTATCCTACCTGAATATATGCCAAAAAGCAACCACTTTAGCTTAGTTTACTGGATATTTTCAACCTTGTTTACAAAAATGACGTTCTTCATTTGTAGGCTTCTTTTTGTTCTCATGCTATACTATTGTTATTGTAAAAAAGGAGGATTTGACTGTGGGAACAAATATTATTTATGTCCTTTATTTGATCAACGTCATCATTGCTTTAGTTATTATTTTGATCAAACCACGTGATGTTGCTGCTATCTGGGCATGGTTACTTGTACTTTTCGCGCTTCCCGGTATTGGGTTTATACTCTACCTTTTCTTTGGGCGTGGCCTGACAGATAAGAAAAAATTCTATTTAAGACAAAGTGACTTGAAAGAATTAGAAAATTTTCGAGATTTCAAAGGAGATACGATCGATCACTATGATCCATTGATGGAAAATCTGGAACATCAACAATTCGTTGATTTTTTCTCTTCACTCAATCGTATGCCACTGACTCGAAAAAATTCGGTCACTTTATTGATAGATGGACAAGAAAAACTGGACGCTCTATTAAAAGATATCAAAGCGGCCAAACATTCCGTCCATATTGAGTATTATGCCTTTGTAACAGACAATATTGGCCAACAGATCTTGTCGTTACTTGAAGAAAAAGCAGCAGAAGGAGTAGAAGTCCGTTTACTGTATGATGCCTTTGGCTCCAACGGAACAAAACCAAAGGACTTCAATAAACTAATTAAAAATGGTGGACACGTTCACACATTTATTACTTCTCAACGTGCATTGCTCCGTTTTCGCCTAAACTATCATGATCACCGCAAAATTGTTGTGATCGATGGAAAAATCGGTTATATCGGTGGTTTCAATATCGCTGATCAATACGTCAACGTAACCAAAAAATTTGGGTACTGGCGTGACACACATCTTCGAATCTATGGAGCCGCAGCATCGCTCTTGCAATTACGCTTTCTAACAGATTGGAATGTTTCAGTTCCTGAACAGAAAAAAGTCGGCTATCATCTTAATTACTTTTTCCAAAAAGAACCGGGGAAAGACTATAAACATGAAAATACATCTATTCAATTAGTGTCAAGCGGTCCAAACAATGAACGTGAGCAGATCAAGTTATCCTTCATTAAACTGATCACTTCAGCGAAAAAACGGATTTGGATCCAAACGCCCTATCTTGTACCTGATGAGAGTGTACTTGCAGCTTTAAAAATTGCAGCTGCCTCAGGTGTCGAAGTCAAGATCATGATCCCAAACAAGCCCGATCATCCCTTCATCTATCGCGCTACTCAATATTATGCTAGACAATTGATCAAAGAGAACGTGCAGATCTTAGTGTATGAAAATGGATTTCTACACGCAAAGACACTGATCATGGATGATGAAATCTGTATGGTGGGCTCTGCCAATCAAGATATTCGTAGTTACCGTCTGAACTTTGAAACTAGTGCTGTCATTTACGATGCAGACTTCTTGAACCAATTAGCAGACCAATTTTTGGTTGATGAAGAAAAGTGTACACCGATGACAACTGAAACAGTCAAAGAAATGTCTAAGTGGTTATTGTTCAAACAACAAATTTCACGTTTGTTCTCACCAATTTTATAGTCTGGATAAGTTATTCCCAGTATTTTTCATCTAACACTCTTGGTTCTCATAGATCACGTATCAAAACGATCAGCTGTTCGTAAAAAAAGTTGGCTACTCAAAAAAATAGGAAAGCCTATTTTCAAAGTAGTCAACTTTTTTCTATTGGTTTATTTTCATTTTCGACCCAGATATATGTTAGAAATCTGCAGATTCCTTCAATGCTCCAGCTGCCCAATGATTGATTGGTCCATATTTATGCCCTACGTTGATTTCTTCTCGTATCGCAACATTCACATATTCTTTCGCAAAACGAATGGCTTCCTCAACAGATTTTCCTCTAGCTAATTCTGCTGCAATACAAGCAGATAAAGAATCCCCTGTGCCGTTGATACGATCAGTAGGATAAAAAGGTGCACTTAACCAAAATGACTTTCCGGATTCAAGCAAGACATAATCTTTTACGTCTTTTTGGTCTGCATCCTTTAAATGATGCCCTTTGATCATGACATTTTTTGCCCCCATTTGTTGGAGTTCCTTTGCTGCTTGAACGTAATCTTCCTCTTCTGACAATGATCGGCCAGTCAATTTTTCTGCTTCATAAAAATTAGGAGTCAAAACTGTTGCTAAAGGTAAAAGTTTGTCTTTCAAGCTTTGTAAAGCAGATTCCTCTAGTAACAGATTGCCATGTTTGGTCACGATCACAGGATCAACGACTAAAGGACCGAAGTCATACTTTTGGTAATTCTCAACAACTGTTTCGATCAATGTAGAATCAGCTAACATCCCTGTTTTTGCTGCTTTTACTTGGTAATCTTCTGCAATCAATGCAAACTCTTTATCAATAAAGTCAGTTGGCAGCGTCACACTTGCGCCAATGCCATATGAGTTTCCTGCCACGCAAGCAGTCATTACAGAGACACCATAAACGCCTCGAGTAAAAAACGTATGCATATCTGCTTGCATCCCGGCACTGCCATCACTATCTGAACCAGCGATGGTCATTACTTGTAAATATTGTTCTTCCATCATGATCATTCCCTTCGTTCTTTTATCTATCATTTTTGATTGATTTTTTCTTTTGCAGTTACTATACCACTACTTTACTCCTACAATCAAATTTATTTGAAAATACTTTGGATTTAGCGTTTTTATACCAATGATAAAGAAATAGACACTAAAAAAAACTTTTAAGGAAAAGCAAGAAGCAATTCCTTAAAAGCATTATTATTAATTGATAACGTTATTTAATTACGAGCACATTACATGGTGCATGGTTTACTACATAGGAAGTTGTTGAACCAACTAACGCTCGTTCCACTGCATTTAACCCTGTCGCACCCATCACGATCAAATCGATTGGTTCTTTGGATTCATTGAAGTTTGCGATCAATGTTTTTGGATAACCATATAAAATATATGTCTCGATATCTGTCAATCCTTTTTCAATTGCCAGATTTCGATGCTCATTCATTTGTTTTTCCGCTACTTCATCTAATTCTTCTTGAAGATTTGGTGTCAGGAACCCAAAGTCACCGAAATAGTTGCCAGTCACTTCATTGACATACAAAATGTGCAAAGTTGCTTGATTTCTCTTAGCAGCTGCAACCGCCTCCATAAAAGCCTTTTCAGCTTTTTCTGAACCATCAATTGCAACTAAAATATTTTTATACGCATCTAACATTGTAAACGCCTCCTTGCCTTAATTCTAGCACTATTGAGTCCCCATAACAAATATTTACTTGTATCATTTTTATATAAAAAAGGCCAGAATAGAAATGAACCTACCCTCAATAAATAAGCCAAATCTCACGAAAATCATTTTTCAAATTTTTGAAGATTCATGTTTATTTTTTAAGGAGGCAATTTCTATTCCCGCCATTTATTCAAATTTCTTGCATACGAGAAACGCTTTTACTTCTGTCATTGCTTCTTTTTATTAGAAGTTCGTTTCTAGAATCCGTTGTTCTTAGCCACTTCGCTGAACCAATGACCAGATTTCTTGATCGTCCGTTTTCCATCTTGAGCAAGATCTACTGCAATAAAACCATAGCGATTCTTATATGCATTTGTCCATGACCAGTTATCCATGCACGTCCACATATGGTAACCAACACAATTTGTGCCTTCTTCGATTGCTTGATGAACATATTTTAGATGATCCGTAACAAATTCGATGCGGTAATCATCTTCAATCACGCCATTCTCATTGATAAAACGTTCTTCTCCTTCAACCCCCATACCATTTTCGGAAATATAGCATTTGATATTTCCATAATTTTCTCTAGTATTCGTCAAAATATCATAAATTCCTTTTTCATAGATTTCCCATCCACGATAAGGGTTCATTTTTTTATTTGGCAGATCATAATTATCAAAATAATCATCTGGCATAGGACCATTTTTTGTATCCACTGGCGTTTCTTTCGCTTTGATCCGTCGCGGTTGGTAATAATTGATCCCTAATAGATCGACCGTATTTTCTTTGATCGTTTCCAGATCCCCTTCTTTTATCTCAGGTAATAAATCCAATTCTTTGACAATCTTGATCAAGTCTTGCGGAAACTCGCCTTTTACAGCGGGATCAAGGAACGAACGATTAAAGAAAGCATCCGCGATCGTTGCGGCTTTCACATCTTCTTCATTTGTTTCATCTCTCGGGTAGCTTGGTGTCAGATTTAAGATGATCCCGATTTCTCCATCTTGTGCCAATTGGTGATATGCCTTGATCGCTTTGGCACTCGCCAGATTTTCATGATAGCCAACTTGAATAGCCTCTTTCATATTGACATGATTTGGATAATGGAATTGATACAGGTACCCTCCTTCAACTGGAACAATCGGCTCATTGTGGGTAAACCATTTTTTTACAAGATCGCCGAACAAGTCAAAACAAGTAGTCGCATAATCCACATATGCATCGACAGTTTTTCGGTCTAACCAACCACCATTTTTTTGAAGTGTCAGCGGCATATCAAAATGATAGAGATTCACAAAAGGTTCAATACCATTGTCTAATAGTTCTTTGAAGTACGCACGATAAAAAGCAACTGCAGTCTGGTTTACTTCCCCAGTTCCATTTGGTAGTAGACGGCTCCATTGGATAGACGTCCGGAAAGTATTATGGCCTGTTTTCTTCATCAATTGTACGTCTTCACGGTATTTAGTATAAACCTGACTCGTTTTTTCCGGCCCAACTTGATTGAAAAACTTTTCTGGTTCTTGTTCATACCAGTAATCCCAAATATTCTCTCCTTTGTGATCGCCTTGGATTCTTCCTTCTGTTTGTGGCCCGCTAGCTGCCGAACCCCACCAAAAATTCTCTGGAAATTTATACTTCGTCATTTTTTTGCCCTCGCTTATTTTCTTTTGATACCGTTATGATAACGAATACCAAAAAATAAATCAATACTTTTATAATAAATGACTAGACATTTAATAAAATACCGGTTACACTATTTTTGTAATCGATTACAAAAAATAAATTTGAGGTGAAAATAATGAATGGTTTTATGGATAAGCTTGCTCAGAAAATCATGCCTCTAGCAAATATGTTGGGGCGAAATCGTTACTTGACGGTTTTAAGAGACGCATTTATGCTGTCTTTTCCATTAACGATGTTTGGTTCTATCGTGGTAGTTATCAATAATCTTCCATTTTTCAGTGATAGCACGAAAGGAACTTTAACCACTCTATTTGGAAACGGTCAAAATGCAACAATGAGTATCATGTCTGTCTTTGTTACTTTTGGTATCGGCTATTATTTATCGAAATCCTATGACGTTGAAGGTATTTTTGGCGGAGCAGTTTCCTTTGCGAGCTTTTTGATTCTTACTCCTTTTGTCATGACTACACCTGGAGGCGAAGAGGTTTCTGGTGTCTTGTCGCTTGATCGACTTGGCGCTAAAGGAATGTTCATTGGTATGATTGCTGCATTTATTGCAGGTGAAATCTACTGCCGTATCACAAAACGTGGTTGGCAGATCAAAATGCCTGACGGTGTACCACCAGCAGTATCAAAATCTTTTGCTGCTTTGATTCCAGCCGTTGTGACATTAACTGTTTTCTTAGTTATCAACGCGATTATGACTGGTGTCTTCCATGCAAATCTTCATGATGTGGTTTATGAAGTAATCCAGAAACCATTGACTGGATTGGGAAGCAGCTTACCAGCTACATTGATTGCTTTGTTTTTTGTTCAATTCCTATGGTTCTTCGGACTTCATGGTCAAATCATCGTCAACTCTGTAATGGACCCGATCTGGAACACTTTGATGCTTGATAACCTTGAAGCTTATCAACAAGGGAAAGAATTGCCACACATCATCACTAAACCATTCATGGAAACTTTTACCGTGGGTATCGGTGGTTCAGGTATGACACTGGCTGTTGTCCTTTTGATGGCATTTGTTTTGAAGAAAAAACAATATCGTGATGTTGGTCGTCTAGCTTTAGCTCCCGGGATCTTCAATGTGAATGAACCTGTGATCTTCGGGTTGCCAATCGTTTTAAACGCAACGATCTTGATTCCTTGGGTCATTGCACCACTGATCGTCACTACATTCAACTACTTGATCATGGCAGCTGGGATCGTACCACCACCAACTGGCGTCTCGGTGCCTTGGACTGTTCCAATCATCGCAAGTGGCGTGTTGGCAACCAATTCTTGGTTAGGCGGGCTCCTTCAAGTTGTTGACTTTGTGATTGTAGCTTTCATTTGGTATCCGTTCCTTAAGGTCTTGGACAAACAACCAGACTTGGATGTCTTATAACAACTACTTTTACTACATTGAAAAGAGGTCGAGACAAAAGTCATTTAGGTTTGAGAAATTAGGGAGAAAAACGAGCAATACAAAAATGTATTGTTCGTTTTTTTAAATTTCCGAAAATCTAGACTTTTGGACGTCGTTTATTCGAGAGTCTGTAATAAAACTGATTTTCAGATTTTTCCCCACAGTTTTTTTACTACCGACCTTCTTTTTCGATTACTTGTTGTCGAAAAAGATATCTTTAGTTATACTCAATTGTGAGGTGAATAACGTGCCAAAATACGAAGAAATAGCCCATATATTAAGAGAGCGGATTCGTTCAAAAGAATATCCGCCTAATAGTTTTTTACCGAATCAAGTGGACTTGGTGAAAGAATTCGGTGCCAGCCGCATGACGATCAAAAAAGCAATCAACATTTTAGCAATGGAAGGATTGCTTTACTCTCAAAGAGGCTCTGGGACAAAAATATTGAATCATCCTTTTATGGAAAAAGATACTTCTCCTGCCAATGAATACGAAGGTCTAAGCTATCAAATGCATAAACGCCATCGTTCTCTAACAAGTCAAGTGATCCATTTCGACGTGGAGTTTCCGAATGAATATATCCAGGAGCGCTTGATGGTCGATGCAGAACAACCCGTTTATAACATCCATCGCCTACGCATACTGGACAATGAACCTTACATTTTGGAACACACATTTATGCCCGTTAACTTAGTACCTGGCTTAAAAAGAGAACACCTGCTTTCTTCTATTTATGATTACTTGCATAAAGAATTGAATATTCACTTTGCTGGAGCCTATCGCGCAATCTCTGCAGATAAAAGCACCACTTTTGACCAAGAATATTTAAATTGTAGTGAGACCGATCCTGTACTGGAAGTCCAACAAGTCGTCTACTTAAAAGACGGCCAACCTATTGAATATTCCTCAAGTCGTAATCGGTTCGATGTTCGTAATTATTCTGTACTTGATGTCCGCTCTAATTAAAATCATATAGCCCTTGCAAGAAACAGTCGTTTCGTGTAAGGGACTTTTTTTATATCATTCAGCCAATAAAACACAAAGACAAATTAATTGCATTAACTCCCCTCTCCCACTATACTGTATCTATCATCACTTACTTTTTGTAAGTTAACAGGAGGAAACAGTATGGACACACAAATCAGAGGAATCCACCACGTTACAGCAATGACTTCTAGTGCCACAAAAATCTATCGTTTTTTTACTGACATTTTGGGTATGCGTTTAGTGAAAAAAACCGTCAATCAAGACGACATCGAAACTTATCATCTTTACTTCACAGATGAACATGGAGCACCAGGAACTGATATGACTTTTTTTGATTTTCCAAATCAGGCAAAAGGAAAAAGACGTACTGATACGATTTCAAGAGCTTCTTTTAGAGTTCCAAACAATGAAGCATTGACATTTTGGCTCGAACGATTTGAAAAATATGGTATCACTCATTCTGAGATCAACGAACGCTTTTCTAAAAAGTATTTAGAGTTTGAAGATTTTGACAGTCAAGCATACCAACTGATTTCAGACGAAAATAACCACGGCATCGCTTCTGGTATCCCATGGAAAAACAGTAACGTTCCATCAAAATATGGCATTACTGGATTAGACCCTGTTTTTGTTCGGGTCAAAAACTTAGACCATATCCGCGTGATCCTAGAAAACATCTTAGGATTTAAAGAAACAGCTCATGCAGATGCTTTTTATCAATTTGAAGTAGGCGAAGGGGGTAATGGGGCTAGTATCATCATCGAACACCGAACTGATCTTCCAGACGCAATAGAAGGATTTGGCAATATCCATCACTTAGCTTTACGTGTCGCAGATAAAGAAGCGTTGGAACACTGGATTCGCTTGATCAATAAAGTTGATTTACCAAATTCAGGCTTTGTTGACCGCTTTTATTTCCAATCAGAATATTTCTTAGCCGCTTCTCACGTGTTATTCGAATTAGCTACAGATGGACCTGGATTTTTTGGTGATGAACCAACTGAAACCGCAGGAGAGATATTGTCCTTACCACCTTTCTTAGAAGAGAAACGAGCAGAGATCGAAGAATATGTCCGTCCATTCGATACTAGCGATGCGAATAAAAAACGTGAATAACTGTTTTCTATGAGTGAAAAAAGGAGGCGCCCCATGCACTATTTATTCGAAAAAGGTAGCCCAAATGGCAAAAAGTTACTCTTGCTTCATGGTACAGGTGGAGATGAATACTCTTTAATTGATATCGCCCACTTTTTAGCTCCCAATAGCACACTTCTCTCTTTTCGCGGTTCCATCAATGAAGACGGTATGAATCGTTTTTTCAAACGAAATGGATTGAATCAATTTGATTATGAAAGTTTAGAAGAAGAGTCAACAAACTTGCACGAAGAAATCAAAACAATCAGTGAAAACGAACGAATCCCTTTGAATGACTGGATCGTTGTCGGTTACTCAAACGGTGCAAATATTGCTGCGCACTTGATGTTAGAAAGTCAAACGGGTCTAAAAACAGGTCTCTTTTTTCATCCAATGTCATTAGGTAACCATCAGCAATCCTTTTCATTAGTGGACAAAAAAATCTGGCTTTCCTACAGTGAAGACGATCCTATTGTCTCTTCCACAGCTATTTCTGCTTTAATCAACGAATTTGAGACCCGTCATGCACAGCTGACGGTAGCGAACACTAACACAGGACATCAATTAACAATGGAGGAGTTAACCATTGCTAAAGAGTGGCTGGATAAAAATAGTTGATCTCTAGAATAGTAACTTACCAAGAATCCGCCAGATGAAAAATAGCAAACGCTGTTTTCATCTGGCGGATTCTTTTGATATGAAGTGATTTCTTCTCATTTTATATATCCTGACATTTAAGTAAGCAACTCTCCATTGAAATAAGCTATAAAGTCAAGCAACCTACTAATTTATTAACACGTTTACTACCCCCTTGACAGCTTCTTGTCCGCGTTTCATTGTTTGGTGCCGAGCAACAACTGAAATATCAGTCTAAACTAGTCGGTGTATCGACTTATGATATTCAAAAAACACAGATTTTTCTTCCTTGCCCCTTCCAACAATCCACTGACTAACAAATTATTTTCGGTTGTTACCTAATAGATAAAACTCAAATGAATTTATAAGGAACGATTTTATTCAAAATCCGTACCAATTCCTCTGGGCTCTCCTTTTGCCCATTATTTATCCATTCTTGTAGTAGTCCGAATGCCGCATTACTAAAAAATATAACTAAATAGTGTTTTTCAATTTCTGTTTCAAACTTAATATTTATATATGAGAGAACATTTTTTAATCCATTTTGTTGCAATGCTTTTTTTACTTGGTTTTGAATCTCTACAGATCCTTTGTTTGAAAGCAATAAGCCTAAGAGTAATCCTTCTTTCTTGAAAAAATAAAGTATTTTAATCATGATCTCTTCCATGCTAGCGTTTCTTTTAGTTTCTTCATCTATAATACGATTGATTTGTTTCATCAATTCAAGTTGATATTTTTCCACTAAGTCATATTTATCCATATAATGAAGATAAAAGCCACTACGACTGATAGTTGCTTTTTCACAGATGTCTTTGACAGTGATCTGATTGAAATTTTTTATTTTTAATAGTTCGATCATTGCATCATTCATTCGTTTTTTGGTTCGATAGTACCGAATATCTTTTTCTTTTTTTGTCATATTTCCACCCATTTATAATCATTTTTCATTATCTGTCCATTAACTTTGTTATTTGTTTGCAGTTTGTTCAAAAAAAATTATACTACAAATAGTAAAAGATAAGCGTGGGACAAAAGTAAGAAACACTTTTGTCTCATTCTTTAAAAAAGAAAACGGTGGGAGAAGAAGCAACTCCATCGGAAATAAACACTTCTGTCACAGCCTCAAAAGGAGGATTTCATCATGCACAATATTATTGCGGTAATGTCACATGCAACAAAATCATTTAATAAGCAAAAAGTATTAGATAATATAAATATGAGTCTACAATCAGGAACGATTTTAGGATTGATTGGTCCAAGTGGGGCTGGGAAGTCAACTGCGATCAAATGTTTAATGGGAATGGAAAAATTAGAGGTAGGTTCTACTGAAGTATTTAATACAAAAATGCCAAATCGAAAAATTTTGGAACGAATTGGCTATATGGGACAAAGCGATGCCCTCTACGAAGATTTAACTGGAAAAGAAAATTTAATATTTTTTGGTAATTTAATGGGACTAACTGGTGAAAAACTTGATGCTGCGATAAATAAAAATACACATTTAGTCAATTTAACAAAATTTTTAGATAAACCAGTAAAAACTTATTCTGGTGGGATGAAAAGAAGACTATCTTTAGCTATCACCTTACTTTCAAATCCCGACCTGCTGATATTAGATGAACCCACTGTAGGAATTGATCCTAGCTTGCGTATATCGATCTGGAATCAATTAAAAGAGTTAGCAAATAATAATAAAGGAATCATTGTGACCACTCATGTAATGGACGAAGCAGAAAAATGTAATTACGTTGGACTTATTATTGAAGGAAAGCTGTTTGCATTAGGTACACCACATGAATTAAAAGAACAGTTTGATGCAACCAGTATTGAAGAAGTTTTCTTGAAAGCCGAGGTAAGTGTAAAATGATTCGCTTTAAAGCTATATTGACCCGTGTTATAAAAGAATTAGTTCGAGATAAACGAACGTTACATTGATGCTGCTTGCCCCAATCCTTGTTTTAAGTTTAATGAATGTTGTTTTTGACTCAAATTCTGACACACATGTAGTTATCGGGGTAGATAATTCCGTTCCTTCACAAGTAGTGGAGCAACTTCCTTCAGACGAAGTGAAAGTAAAACACTATGATACAAACAAGGATTACAAAGCGAAAATGCGTGAAGACAATTTAGATGCTTTTGTAACTTTAGACGGTTCTACCTTCCGTGTTACGTATGAAAATGAAGATCCAAATACTACAGCAAAAGTAAAGGGACTTTTCCAAAATTCATTGACGGCAAACCTCTTAAAAGAACTTAGTACCAATGTCCAAAAATTAGCCGCACAAACCGGTCAAAAAGTAGATATAGAAAATTTTTCAGTAAAAAATTCGTATATTTACGGCGGAGCAACTAGTTCTTTTTTTGACAAGATATTTCCTATTTTGATTGGATTTTTTGTTTTCTTCTTTGTATTTTTGATTTCAGGTATTGCTTTACTAAGAGAACGTACGGCTGGTACTTTGGAAAGACTACTAGCTACACCTGTCAAACGGACTGAAATTGTTATGGGTTATCTGGTAGGATACGGGCTTTTCGCAATTATCCAAACGTTGATCATTGTTTTTTTCTCTATTTATGTACTAAATCTGCAAATAATCGGTAGTTTATGGTGGGTAATTATAACAAACATTTTTATCGCACTCACAGCATTAGCTATGGGAATATTCGTATCGACATTTGCGAATTCGGAATTTCAAATGATTCAATTTATCCCATTGATAGTTATTCCCCAAGTATTCTTTTCGGGATTGATTCCATTAGATAGCATGGCGGATTGGGTAAGATACATCTCTTATCTATTTCCATTAAGTTATGCTGGTGATGCATTAACTGCTATTATGATCAAAGGTCAAGGATGGTCTGCCATCTCCTTTGACCTAGGTATACTGATTCTCTTTGTTATTATTTTTACTTTCCTAAATATTATTGGTTTGAAACGCTACAGAAAAGTTTAGTGGCTAGTACATTCGTATAAAAAAGTTGAAATAGATGTATTTCACGCAAAAAGATAAGCCGGGATTCACGGAAATTGCTTAGCAAATTTCTTGTGGGTACCGGCTTATTTTCGAAGGAGTTGCTCCTGCTCCCACCGTTTAATCGTTTTTAAAGAATGAGAAAAAAGTGTTTCTTACTTTTGTCCCACGTTTTTTTAAAATTTCCGAAAAAACTGACTTTTGGACGCCGTTTATTCGAGAGTCTGTAGCAAACCTGATTTTTAGATTTGTCCCACATTCATAGTCTTTGCATTATTTCTTAATGCAGCTTGTCATTCTCTCCCAAGAATGACAATAGTGAATATTATTGTTCGGTTAATACCAATTAATTCAATTCGATTACTCATTATATATATATGATAATCATAGTTCAACGATTCCAAACATGAGTTATCTTCTGACACGACCAAAATAGTGACCCTTAGAGAATCAATTCTCGATGAAACACTGCAATTTCGCATAACCAAATTAAAAATCAGGCAATTCATTTATAAAATGATGATTCACAGACTTCTCTTTTTAAGAGCTCTAAACCAAATCAATTGGATGATTGCAAGAATAATAAAGAAAATAACCAGCATAGCTATAGAAACCATTTTATTATTTGTTGTATTGACAACTCCGCTACCATCGACTTTTCTAAATCACAAGAATAAAATACCCACAACAAAAATGACTAATTCTAAAATATTAACAACCTTCCACAACTTCATATTTTCCACTCCTCTGAATAGTAGTAGAAACGCATAAAGAATGATTGGAATTGAAATAAAATACGCTTCTTCTAATTTCAGCTTCTAAACATCGTTTACCATTTCCATGAATCAATACTAACATAGATTTCTCAACTCGCTTTCCTCTTCTCAAAAGAAAGTGAAAAATAGAAAACCTCATCGATAGAGAAAACGCTAAAAAAATATACTATTCAATACGGAGGAATTACGTTTCTTCATACGGTCTATACGTTTCATGCTTTTGTTCGTATTCACTAATCGAGATGATCTTATCCCCATCAAATTCTATGATTGAAACACCATCAAAACTGTATTTTGCTGTCTCTTCAGCATAAAAGTACCACTCCACCACAAAAATATCATCTGAAACATCAAGTATTCGATAGATGTGCCATGCAATAACCCTTTGTTTTGTTCGCATATGACAAAGCCAACTACTGATTTCATCCATACCATGATATACTGGCCCGTAACATTCTCTATACACGATATCTTGATGAAAGTATTCAGGTATTTTGGAAAAGTCTCTTGTAATCCATGAGTGAAAATAGTTTTGAATCATTTTTCTTTTGTCCATAATACTTCTCCTTAGAAATCAATTGTAGTATCTATAAAAAGGGAAAAATCAAGACTTGCATCAAAGCAATCATAAACCGCTTCCATTTATATCAGAGATAATCATTTGGACCACTTGTTCTTGAGTCATTTCTGACGTGATCAACGTTTCATTTGAGAAATTTAATACATCTTTTTCCAACCACCATTTTTTCATACGTTCAGCACCAAATTCTTTTGCTTTTTCTCGTTGTCCATGACGTGCCACAGTTTCTTCAAATGGAATATCATAGTAGTAAGTGTATACCTCATCAAAAAAACGACATAAGTGTTCAAACATCTCTTTGTAAATGTGAGAACCAAGAATACCTTCAATAATCACTACATCAAATTTATCATATCCAAATTCAACAATCAGTCGAATTAAATCAGCAGTCGGATTCTCTTTACGATCTTTGACATTTAAAATACCTAAACGGATCTCATCTTGAGAAATGAGCATCACTTTTCCACGTGGAAAATAATTTTGTATAGCCTTCGCAGTAGTTGTTTTGCCACTACCAGAGTTTCCTCTTAAAATAATCAACTTACTCATATGTCTTCTCCTATTAACACGTTCATTTGTTTTCACAAATAAATATAGCATAATATGAAAGAGACACATATTTTTGACAAAAGAGGTTTCCATTGAGTGAAAATGTATTCTCCTATTTTTTTCAAACAAAAAAACACTAACATAAGAATATGTCAGTGTACCATTACTTTTCTAGAAACAAAAAGAAAACCCAAACGTAAAACTACGTTTGGGTTAGGATACCGGCGGCCGGGGTCGAACCGGCACGATCGTGAGATCACTGGATTTTGAGTCCAGCGCGTCTGCCAATTCCGCCACGCCGGCGTGATAAAACTGGGGTAGCTGGATTCGAACCAACGCATGAGGGAGTCAAAGTCCCTTGCCTTACCGCTTGGCTATACCCCAAAAAAGAAGGGCGAATGATGGGAATCGAACCCACGAATGCCGGAGCCACAATCCGGTGCGTTAACCACTTCGCCACATTCGCCATAATAAGATATGTTATTTTATTTCTCAATAAAAAACTAAGATGGGTTCATCTTAGTCAATACCGGCGGCCGGGGTCGAACCGGCACGCCCTCAACGGGCACTGGATTTTGAGTCCAGCGCGTCTGCCAATTCCGCCACGCCGGCAAGTTGATTTATTAGTACTAAGGCGGTAACCGGATTTGAACCGGTGATGAAGGTTTTGCAGACCTCTGCCTTACCACTTGGCTATACCGCCATTATACTATTATCAGTCTATAAAGTAAATTATAGAACTGGGGTAGCTGGATTCGAACCAACGCATGAGGGAGTCAAAGTCCCTTGCCTTACCGCTTGGCTATACCCCAAAAAAGAAGGGCGAATGATGGGAATCGAACCCACGAATGCCGGAGCCACAATCCGGTGCGTTAACCACTTCGCCACAATCGCCATGGCAGGGGCAGCAGGAATTGAACCCACACTAACGGTTTTGGAGACCGCTGTTCTACCTTTAAACTATGCCCCTATTAAATGGAGGAGAGTGGATTCGAACCACTGAACCCTAAGGAACGGATTTACAGTCCGTCGCGTTTAGCCACTTCGCTACTCCTCCAAAAGGTCTGTATCAACCTGACTTAGTTATAATACCTAATTTCCCAGATTTTTGCAACCCTTTATTGAAAATTTTTTTGATATTTTTTTAGTCATGCAGATTCCAGTGACGAATCACTGTTTCTATCGCATTTTCAAGGGTTTTTTCTTTGCCAAAATCTTCTTCCCCAAAGAAAATCTCAAATTCTTTTGGTCCATAAGCTAAAATTTCACCGATCAATTTTTTGCCTATAAATAACTGTGTGACCTCATATGTTTTTCCATTGATATTCTTTTTTACTTCTTCAATACGAACTTCTATATCTTTATTCTTTTTTGACATCTTTTTCCCACCTCCATGATAGTTTATCATATTTGAAGGGGGAATACATCGTCTGCGCCCAAAAGACTTTTTCCCCCAGCAAATTTGTTACGAATCTCCTCTTGCTGTTGCAAAAAAATTAGCTGATGCCCCGATTAGATTCGCCTCATTTCGGTAATCGCATAGCAAGAGTTGAGGATCAAAATCATTCAATTCATAGCGAGTGGTCAATTGTTTCATCCGTTGATTCAATTCTTTAAGCAAGTCTTTTTTTGCTGAGATACCGCCACCTATGATAATTGCTTCTGGATCAAAAGTAAATTGGATACTGAATAGCCCTTTCGTCAAATAATCGTAAAAACGATCGACTTCTTCTTTAGCGATCTGATCGCCTTGTTCAGCTAATGCAAATACTTCTTTTCCGCTATAGGCCGTTTTTGCTAGGCCTTTTCGTTCACAGTATCGCCAAGCCATGCTTACCGCAGTTCCCAGCTGACTAAATGTTTGATTGTTGTCTAATAACATCAGCCCGAATTCCCCACCGTATAGATGGGCCCCTTTATGGATCTTCCCATCCATGAACACTGCTCCACCGACACCTGTGCCAATCACCACAAATGCTACATTTTGATATGCTTTCGCTGCTCCTTCGTAAAATTCTGCCATCCCTGCACAATTTGCATCATTTTCGATCGTCACAGGTAAACAAAACAATTGCTCTAACTCTTCAAAAATATTGAATCCATGGATATAAGGAATGGCACTGATTCCTTCAATCCTTTGTTTCTCATTGTTCACTACACCTGGTGAACTGATGGCTATCCCTTCGATGCTCAAAGTAGCTGATAATGAGTCATATATCTGGTATAAATCCGTTTTCATTTTTTCCCAAGTATCGGGAGTTGGAAATTGTCCAGTTCCCTCAAGTGATACGCCATTCCAATATCCATATTTCACTGCAGAACCGCCAAAATCAAAAGCTAAAATTCCCATGCTCGTCTGTTCTCCTTTTTTGCTTACTACGTCTATTGTAAAATATCCTGCACCTTTTTGAAAGCACTTTATTTTTAGATCATCAGTTCCAAAGTGACTTGATCACGTAGCAACTCCCCATTTTCATAGATGGGTTCAGGATAGTTTTTGACAAAATAGTCGATATCCCTAGAAACTTCCACAAATCCAACTTTTTTATAAAGATGGAGGGCAGCAGACGACACACTACCTGTCCGAATGATTATTTTATTTTGGGCGTTTTTACCCTCTCTAAGGTGTTTGATCGCGTGAAGCAATAATTGACGGCCAATTCCTCTTCCTTGCTCGCTAGGGGCAACAGCAACGTTCATGATCTCATATTCTGTCTTTCTAGTATCGTACACGATGACCCCTTTTATTTCATCAGCTACTTGCCAAACAAAGCCGGAGCCCATATCTACATACATTTGGATTTTTTCTTTATCAGGATCTGCATCTAATAATAGCTCCCATGGAAGATGCTGCTTATCTAATGTGGTGAACATACCGTCTCCTTACTATTTTTTATAGTGTGGCATTTCCTTATCCTTTTTATTCCTTGTCAATTGGAATTTTAAAGGCACGTAATCGATACCACCTTTGACGAACGGATGACAGCGTAAAATGCTGTCTCTTATACACATCTCCGAGCCCACGAGACCGAGGCTGATCTCG
>ENA-OXDS01000024-OXDS01000024.1-human-gut-metagenome-genome-assembly--contig:-NODE-24-length-18936-cov-10.1776_pt1 | contig 18936 bp, 19 predicted proteins | sample MGYA00249347_ERZ652227 | MGnify/ENA primary metagenome ERZ652227 (study PRJEB26925, sample SAMN05826540) | human gut metagenome | biome: ENVO:2100002; feature: ENVO:00000062; material: ENVO:00002003...
CTACACGTAAGGAGTCGTCGGCAGCGTCAGATGTGTATAAGAGACAGGTTATAATTACCGGAAAAGGAGAAGAAAATGAATATTCAACGGGTGTATAGTTCAGAGAGAAAATGGCTCTCTCGATCACTGCAACGTTCGCTACAAGTAGTGCCATTTTACCCTACCCATCAAGAAAGTCGGCAAATGTTTTGGCAGAGTACAAAAAAACGACAGGCTTGGAGATATACTGTTGAAAACCAAACAGTTTATTTTGTAGTGGAGTTCACGGATACACGAATGATCATTTGCAATCTTCTAGTAGAAAAAAGCCCTACTGATTGGTGTTCTTTCTTCATGCAACTGGAAAGCTGTGGACGGTACTTCTTCAAAAAGAGTTGTGAATTACGATTTGAAGAACCACTATCTTCTGAATGGCACGAGCGACTACTCTTGCACCAATATGAAACGACTACTCACCAAACGGGTCAACACGTTTGGCAAAAAAAGCTGAATTATTGCAGTGGGTTAGTATTGGGTGGCGGCGGGGCACATGGAGCCTACCAAATTGGTGTATGGAAAGCATTGAAGGAAAAGGATCTTGCATTTGAAATCATTACCGGTACTTCAGTCGGGGCACTGAATGGTGTATTGATTTTACAAAATGATCTGGACCAAGCCATTTCGTTATGGAAAAAACTCACCACGAGCCAAGTGATGGAATTTCCAAAAAGAACAGATGAAAACGATCTTAGAAAAAGATTTATTCAAGAAACGAGACAGATGGCTAGGTCGGCAATTGTAGAGGGCGGTACCTCGATCGCACCGTTAGAAAATTTATTACGGCGAATGCTTGAACCACAGAAAATATTAGCCACATCGAAGCCTCGATTATTTACAGTAGCGACAAGATTACCTGATTTTACGGAAGTTGTCACACCAATCCAGCAATTATCTGCGGAAGAAATAGCAGATTGGATACTTGCTTCCGCTGCCTTTTATCCTGCCATGGCTTATCGGAAAATCAGTGGATCAAAATATATCGATGGCGGGTATCGAAATAATTTACCGGTAGATGTTGCCATCCAGCATGGGGCGACGGAGTGCTTTGTGGTTGATATCAATGGTCCCGGTATAACTAAAAAAATCACACCACCATCTGGTTTCGTCCAATGGGAATGTGGCTCATTATGGTCCTTAGGTGGCTTTTTGATCTTTGATAGTCAGAGGAATCAGATGAATATCCAGTTAGGTTACTTAGAAACAAAGAAAGTTTTAGGTGATTTCCAAGGAAAATGGTATACATTCTTTACCGCCAAAGAGGCAGAAGGTAGTTGGCGTAAATTTTTGAACTATTTGATGAAAGACGTGCAAATCGATCTATCCTTTTGGTCGGACCCAAAATTTTGGCGCGATTTGCGTAAGTTATATAAAGACAGGGTGGTCATTGAGACATGCGGACTGGCAATGCTCGAACTACTAGCAAAAAAAAGAGTTGTTTTACCGAATAAAGTGTATCATTTTAATGAAATGGTGGGGCGGATCTGTAAAGAAAACATACTGACAAAGGACAGCCTCCGATCCATCGGACAATTGAATGCGGAAGAGTGGCAAAAATTTCAGGTATATCAAAAAAAACAAAAGGTTGAACAAGCAAAGCAAGCCACACTTTTTCGACTGATAAGAAATAAAGAAAACGCTAAGCTGCAATCTTCACTTGACGCACAACCAATTGACACATTATTGATCTTGTATTTATATTATCTTAAGGAGGAACAACAATGGCACAAGAATTTTCCTATGAAATCATAGAAGAGATCGCTGTTTTATCAGAAAACAACAAAGGATGGCGCAAAGAATTGAATCTGGTTAGTTGGAACGGACGTCCACCAAAATTTGATCTACGCGATTGGGCACCAGACCATGAAAAGATGGGTAAGGGACTAACACTGACAAACGAAGAATTTGAAGCGCTCCAAAAAGCTATCGAAAATATGTAATGGAAGGGACCCTGTCGAATGAAAAGTATGACTGGTTTTGGCAAAGCCGTCCGTGAAACGAAGAAATACCAAATCGAAATAGAAATCAAAAGTGTAAATCAACGTTTTTTAGACATTCAGATACGTAGCCCAAAAGTATTGAATTTTATTGAAAATGATATTCGACAATTGATCAAACAATATCTAAGTCGCGGCCGAGTAGAGGTTTTTATCAACCTTGCCTATGTAGGGAAAAACCAAAAGCAGCTTTTTATTGACTGGGACTTGATTGATGAACTTGTTTCAAAACTTAAAGGCGGATTTGAGCAACGGTACGGCGATCAGGCACATCTGGAAATCGGTCGGCTGATCGAAAGATTGGCAATGAACGAAGATTTTGTAATGGTGGAAGAAAAAACAGAAGATGACCTGAATGAACTTTCTGAGTTGGTTATTGCTACGGCAACAGAGGCGCTTGCTGAGATCGAAAAAAGTCGTCAATCGGAAGGACTGGCACTTACTAGTGTATTGCAACAAAATAGTGAAGAGTTCAAACAGACACTTGCAAATCTGACTCGCTTTTTCTCATTGTATGAACAGGAATACCAAGAAAAATATCAAAAGAAATTGGAAGAGTTTCTCGGAACAGTTGTTGATGAGCAAAGATTATTGACAGAACTAGCCATTTTATTGGAACGAGGCGATATCCATGAAGAACTCGATCGCTTAGTGATCCACACCCAAAAGCTCGATAGTTTAGTTGCGGCAACATATCCGGTTGGAAGAGAGTTAGACTTCTTGATCCAAGAAATGAATCGTGAAGTCAATACCATCGGTTCGAAATCAAATGTGATCGAAATCAAGACGCAAGTGGTCCAATTAAAGACAACACTAGAAAAAATACGTGAGCAGATCCAAAACATTGAATAGTAAAGGGGAATACAAAAATGAAATATTACGACATTACATTCCACGAATTAAGTGGGAAAACGATCATCAAGAGAAATATCCCATCCGAAAAGGAAGGTTTTGCTGCTTGGGAAGATGCCTGCAGTAAAGTAACCGAAAATGAATTACAACTTTTAGTGAATGACGGTACTTATGTGACGATGAATCGGAAATTTATCGTTCGGATCGATGCGGAAGAAGTCTCAGATCCAACGGAAAAAGCACTGTCCAGAAAAGATGAGATCATGGGCGTAGTGAATACACTATCGAACATGGGATTCTAGAAATACGAGATCATTTAATAATTGAGAGGTGGAGACAAAAGTGTTTCTTATTTTTGTCTCACTCTCGTTTTTTTATTCTTCTTTCTATGGAAAAATAGAGAAAAGAAGGCACGAATGATAATTGAAAGATAGAAAATAAGGTTAAAAGAACCTGAAAGATCCAGCGAATCATGAAGTAGTCCATTAGCGGTTTCTCATGCAAACGGTGCTTTTTTTTGCTATAATGAAAGATACCCTTGAAAGTTGTAGAAAAAAAGTGCAAAATAAACGTTAGTATAAAAAGACTAGTTGAAAGGACGTCGTCATGGCAGAGCGTGGATTATTAATCGTATTGTCTGGACCATCTGGTGTAGGAAAAGGCACAGTGCGAAAAGCAATTTTTGAGAGTGAGGATAATGATTTCCAATATTCGATTTCAATGACTACACGTAAGATGCGTGCAGGCGAAGTTGAAGGAGTCGATTATTACTTTAGAACCAGAGAAGAATTTGAAGCAATGATCGAAGCAGGCGAAATGTTAGAGTATGCGGAATATGTGGGAAATTATTATGGAACACCACTGTCTTATGTGAATCAAACATTGGATGAGGGAAAAGATGTATTCTTAGAAATCGAAGTCCAAGGTGCCCAACAGGTCAAAGATAAAGTACCTGATGGTGTCTTTATTTTCTTAACACCGCCCGATTTAGCAGAATTGAAATCGCGAATCGTAGGTCGTGGAACAGATGCGGATGAAGTAATCGAAGAACGAATGAAAGTCGCAAGAGCAGAAATCGAAATGATGGCTCTTTATGACTACGCTGTGGTAAATGATGAAGTGCCCCTCGCAGTAGAACGAATCAAAGATATTATTGCAAGCGAACACTTTCGCGTCGAACGTGTTATTGGTAAATATAGAAAAATGTTAAAGGAGATGTAGTCTTATGATGTTAAAACCTTCAATCGACTCATTATTAGATCGTGTCAATTCAAAATATTCTCTAGTTATTTTGGCAAGCAAACGTGCACACGAATTAGATGCTCAAGTACAACCAACAATGGATTCTTTTGAATCTGTAAAAAGTGTGGGTCAAGCACTAGAAGAAATCGAAGCAGGAAATGTGATCAATGATCCACATCCTGAATTAAAACGTGAACGTTTAAGAATGGAAGACGAAGAACGCAAAGCACAAAAAGATCGTGAACAACAAGAATTAGAATCACGTATCCGTGAAGAACAAAATCTATAAAAGCTAGCTTTTTTAGAAATAAAGAATAACTAGCGAAAGCAGTTCGAACAATCAATTGCATAAGCCGAAATTTCCGAAATTTGATTCTCAAATTTTTGTGGAATTTCGGCTTATTTTTCTCATACCCTGAGTCAAAATCTAGCAAAAAAAGTGGAGATCCAGCATTTATTCGCTTTTCGTTTATACTACTGCCGTTAATTTTTTTTTAGGATTTGCTAGAAAGTAAGACAAACATAGAAATCTCTAGTAAAATAAGCAAGAGCCATTTTGTCTATTTTAGACAAAATCAAAAAAGGAGGAAGGAACCTATGACAGTAACTGCTGAAGTTATCGTTGATGTACCAACGATGCAAACCGATCAACCATTCACTTATCAGGTTCCTTCTGAACTTGAAGAAGCTATCCAAATCGGTATGCGCGTGGAAGTGCCCTTTGGTAATGGGAACCGTCATGTGCAAGGTTTTGTGATGACGGTAAAAAAAATGGATAGGAACAACACGCAGGAATTAAAAAAAATCATCCAGATCCTAGACTTAGCGCCGGTGGTGAATGAAGAATTACTCTTACTCGCGGATTACATGAAGACAATTACGTATGCATTCAAGATCACTTGTTTGCAAACGATGCTTCCAAGTGTCATGAAAGCGGAGTATGAAAAGCAAATTTATCCGCTGGTCGCACAAAAAGACGTCTTGGATCTTTTTAATGGGCGAGAAGAGATTTCTTGGAAAGAAGCAACTGAAAAAGGTATCTTGTCGCAATTGATCCGCTGGCGTCAAGAAAAACTAGTGGATATCAACTATGAAGTCCACACAAAAAACAAAGTGAAAACGATCCGAATGGTCCACTCTGATTTAACGAATGAACAAATCGACAGCGAATGGGGAAAATTGAGACAAAATGCGAAGAAACAAAAAGAATTGTTGCTTTGCTTGGCGGAACAAACACAACCAGAAACGGTTTCTTATTTCAAAGAAAGAGGGATCAGCACAGCTGTTTTGAACCAAGGAAACGAAAAGGGCTGGTTGCACTTTGAAGAAGTGGAGAGCTACCGTGATCCTTACAAACATCGTACCTTTGATCAGACAACTGCTTTAAAACTGAATGAGGAACAACAATATGCGGTGGATCGGATCATTGACGCAGGCAAAAGCACGAGTAGCCCAACTTTTCTGTTAGAAGGTATTACGGGGAGTGGCAAAACAGAAGTGTACTTGCAAGCAATCGCTGAAGTCTTGTCACAAAAGAAAACCGCAATCATGCTTGTGCCTGAGATCGCGTTGACCCCACAGATGGTCGAACGCTTCAAGGGACGGTTTGGTGAATCTGTTGCTGTTTTGCATAGCGGGCTTTCTCAAGGAGAGAAGTATGATGAATGGCGTAAGATTGAACGAAATGAAGCACAAGTCGTAGTCGGTGCCCGTTCGGCTATATTTGCTCCGTTAGAAAATATTGGATTGATCATTATCGATGAAGAACATGAATCCAGTTATAAGCAAGACGAGACTCCACGTTACCATGCGAGAGATCTAGCAATCTGGAGAGGAAATTACCATCATTGCCCAGTTGTGCTAGGAAGTGCAACGCCTTCTCTAGAATCACGTGCTCGTGCACAAAAAGGCGTATATGAATTGCTCCGGTTGAATCAACGCGCAAAATCATCTGCGCAATTACCATCGATCGAAATCGTCGATATGCGAAAAGAGATGCAAAAAAATCATGTATCGACATTCTCTAGTCAATTACAAGAAAAAATACAAGATCGATTGGCTAAAAAAGAACAAACGGTGTTATTACTGAACCGTCGCGGTTACTCCTCCTTTGTGATGTGCCGAGATTGTGGGTTTGTCTTACCTTGTCCTAACTGTGATATCTCATTGACTTTGCATATGGACACTCATTCGATGCGTTGCCATTATTGTGGCCATGAAGAACCGATTCCGCACCGTTGTCCAAATTGTGGCGGCAATAAGATCCGTTACTATGGAACAGGAACGCAGAAAGTAGAAGAAGAGCTACAAGAACTTTACCCTCACGCCCGTATTTTGCGAATGGATGTAGATACAACAAGGAAAAAAGGGGCACACGAACGAATTCTGCAAAAATTTGGACAGAAGGAAGCAGACATTTTGTTGGGAACGCAGATGATTGCGAAAGGATTAGACTTTCCAGATGTGACGTTAGTAGGTGTACTCAATGCCGACACTTCACTCAATCTTCCAGATTTCCGTTCAAGTGAACACACTTTTCAGTTGTTGACACAGGTTTCGGGTCGAGCAGGTCGAGCAGAAAAAGCGGGTGAAGTGATTATCCAAACGTTCAATCCGCAACATTATGCCATCGAGTTAGCAAAAGAACAAAATTATGAACGATTTTATCAGCAAGAAATGAATGTGCGGCACCGCAGCGGGTATCCACCTTACTACTTTACGGTGAAGATCACGACGAGCCACCAAGAAGAGCAAGTGGCAGCAAAAAAAATATTTGAGATCTTCAACCAGTTGAAACAGACATTAGGACCGAAAAGTTTATTACTAGGCCCAGTACCAAGCACGGTTTCCCGTGTGAAAAACCGCTATTACTATCAATTGATCATTAAGTACAAACACGAACCTAATTTGGAAAATGTGTTAAACCAAATTTTGAATCAAAGCCAAAAAGAACAACGCCAAGGATTATTTGTTGCAATCGATAATGAACCACTACATTTTATTTAAGAGAGGTACAGACATGCGCTATCCTATATTGATCCACCCCAACGATAAATTGAAACGAGTAGCTCAGCCAATCGATGTCATCACAGATGAAACGGTTGCACTATTAGATAATCTTTATGAAACGATGGTCGCCAATGATGGTATCGGTATTGCCGCACCCCAAGTAGGAAAAAACAAACGAATTGCGGTTGTTGAAGTCGATGAAGGAGATAAGTTTGAGCTGATCAACCCAGAAATCATCGAAGCAAAAGGTGAAAGTATCGATGTGGAAGGCTGTTTAAGCATTCCGCATGTATACGGAACAGTCAAACGTGCTGATGAAGTGACTGTACGCTATTATGATCGTGAAGGCGAAGAAATCGAAGTGACTGCTTTTGGTTACTTAGCACGCGCTTTTCAGCATGAGATCGATCATTTAGATGGTGTACTGTTTGTAGAGAAAATGATCGAACAAATACCAGAAGCAGAATTAGAAGACTATATGGAGGAGCATCTGAATGACTAAACTAGTATTTATGGGTACCCCTGCTTTTTCAGTACCGATCCTTGAAGGATTATTAGCAGAGGGATATGAAGTGGTAGCGGTAGTGACCCAACCAGACAGACCAGTGGGGCGAAAAAAAATAATCACGCCATCCCCGGTCAAAGAAGCAGCTGTGAAACATGGACTGCCTGTTCTTCAACCAGAAAAAATCTCCGGCTCAGCGGAAATGGAAGAAATCATTGCTTTGCGACCAGATGCCATCATTACTGCTGCATTTGGCCAATTCTTACCAGAAAAATTATTGCAAGCACCTATATTTGGCGCTATCAATGTCCATGCCTCATTATTGCCTAAATATCGAGGAGGAGCACCTGTACATTACTCGATTATAAATGGGGAGAAAGAAACAGGTGTCACGATCATGGAAATGATCAAAAAAATGGATGCTGGCGGCATCTATGCCCAAGAAAGTTTGCCAATCACAAAACAAGATGATGTCGGCACGATGTTTGAAAAACTTAGTGTTTTAGGGAAAACATTATTGTTAAAAACATTGCCTGATATTTTAAACGGCACAATAAAGCCGCAGCCTCAAGATGAAGCGAATGTAACTTTTTCACCAAACATTACGCGCGAACAAGAAGCCATTGACTGGAATAAAACAGCGGAAGAAGTGGATAATCAAGTACGAGGCATGCGTCCTTGGCCAGTTGCATTCACGACCTATGAAGGTACACGTTGGAAGCTTTTATCTGTGGAAGTGCTTGATGAGACAACAACTGAAGCACCTGGAACGATCATCCAAAAAGACAAAAAAAATCTTTGGATCGCTTGTGGTGGAGGAACAGTTTTGGCTATCAAGGAGTTACAGCCAGCAGGTAAAGGAAAACAAGTAATTGCTGAATTCTTGAATGGTAGCGGACAGCATGTAGAGATTGGACAGCAGGTGAAATAATGGCAAAGATACCTAAAAAAATGAAAAAATCAGTACGTTACATGGCGCTGATAACACTTGAAAGAGTCAATAAAGGCGGCGCTTATTCCAACTTGTTGCTGAATGAAATGATCAAACAGAGCGACTTGAACTCGAAAGATATCGGCCTTTTTACAGAGCTGGTCTATGGGACTATCAGTCGCCAACGTTTATTAGAATTTTATGTTGCACCTTTTATTGCCAAAGCAAAGAAAGTGGATGACTGGGTCAAGACGTTGCTTTATTTATCTGTCTATCAACTGGAATTTTTAGATAAAGTACCTGCCCACGCCATTTTTAATGAGGCAGTAGAAATCGCTAAGACGAAAGGCAATCCTGGTACGGGAAAATTCGTCAATGGAGTCTTACGAAGCTACCAACGACAAGGAAAACCAGATGTTGAAGCAATCAAAGACCCCGTTGAGCGTTTAGCGACAATGATCAGTTTGCCACTATGGCTGACGAAACGATTGATTGAACAAGTGGGTTATGAGGAAACAGAAAAATTGGGGCATTCTTTGTACCAGCCTAGTCATGCGAGTGGCCGTGTGGATACGAGAAGATATGCAAGGGATCAAGCTATCTTGACGTTACAAGCAGAAGATATCTCTGCTACAGCAAGTATCGTCAGCCCTTACGGAGTAGTCGCTGAAAAAGGGCATCTAGCATCTAGCTCGCTGTTTCACGATGGCGTCATGACGATCCAAGATGAGAGCTCTATGTTGGTTGCTCCAGCAATGCAAATCGAGCCCGAACATCATGTTTTAGATGCCTGTGCAGCACCTGGCGGGAAAACAACGCATATTGCTACCTTTTTAGATCCGACTTGTGGCGGAGAAGTGACTGCTCTTGATGTCCACGAACATAAAGTAAAATTGATTGAGGAAAATGCTGAACGCTTAGGAGTATCATCTGCGGTGTATGCACAGACAATGGATGCGAGAGAAGTTAAAGAGCAGTTTTCTTCACAAGAATTTGATCGTATCTTAGTAGATGCTCCTTGTTCAGGCCTTGGTTTACTTAGAAGGAAACCCGATATCCGCTACAAAAAAAATGCCAAAGATCTAGCCAATCTTCCGAAAATCCAATTAGAGATTTTGGAAAGTTGTGCAACTGTGTTAAAATCTTCTGGAATATTGACATATAGTACATGCACTATCTTGAAAGAAGAAAACCAAGAAGTAATTGCCGCTTTTCTAGAACGGCATCCAGATTTTGAAAAGATTGATGTTTTAATTGATCCTGTGCTACAATCATCAGTCGAAGATAAAATGTTGACCTTATATCCACATCAATTCTATACAGATGGGTTTTTCATTTGTTGTTTGCGTAAAAAGTAATGAGGTGAAAGAATGCAGATTGAATATCAATCAGATGTAGGAAGACGACGTAATACGAATCAAGACTATGCTAGTGTGTTCACGAATCAAGAAGGAATCAAACTAGCGATATTAGCTGACGGAATGGGCGGCCATCGTGCGGGAGATATTGCCAGTCAGATGGCTGTGCTGAACTTAGGAAATGCTTGGGAAGAACAAGACTTAACGGACGACGAAAAAATCGCTCAGTGGTTCATCCAAGCAATCCAAGAAGAAAATGCACTTATCTATCAAAGAGGACAAGAACAACCTGAATACAATGGAATGGGAACCACTATAGTGGCTGCAGCTTTATCTGAAGAACGATTTACGATTGCACATGTTGGCGATAGCCGTGCGTATCTCATTCGTGATGGCAAGATCATTCAGCTGACAGAAGACCACTCTTTGGTGAATGAACTCGTAAAATCTGGGGAAATCAGTGAAGAAATGGCTGTCAATCACCCTCGAAAAAATATTTTGACTCGCTCGGTTGGTATGCCGGGAACGGTAGAAGTTGATGTTTCGACATATATTTGGCAATTGAAAGATCGTCTTTTATTGTGTTCAGATGGTTTGACCAATATGTTGTCGGAAGAAATGATCGAGACAATCGTTAATCAAGAAGGAACATTGTCTGATAAAGTGACGGAACTTATCAATCAAGCAAATGAAGCAGGCGGAGCAGATAATATCACCGTTCTTCTAATCGAATTTAAGGAGGACGCAGCATGATCGAACTAGGTAAAAAGCTGAACGGTCGATATCAAATCACTGGAAATATCGGTAGCGGAGGCATGGCAAATGTCTTTTTAGCTCATGATTTGATCTTGGACCGTAATGTAGCAGTAAAAGTATTACGATTCGATTTTCAAAATGACCAAACAGCTATTCGTCGCTTTCAGCGTGAAGCACTAGCTGCGACTGAGTTGGTCCATCCGAATATCGTCAGCGTCTATGATGTAGGCGAAGAGGACGATATGCAGTATTTGGTGATGGAATATGTGAAGGGAATGGATTTAAAAAGATATATCCAGACACATTATCCTGTTCCATATGAAACAGTAGTCAACATCATGCAGCAGATTTTATCAGCGATTTCTTTAGCACACAGTCATCAAATCATCCATCGAGATCTAAAGCCACAAAATGTATTGATCGATAATGAAGGTGTCGTGAAGATCACCGACTTTGGGATTGCGATTGCTTTATCTGAAACATCGATCACGCAAACGAATACGATGCTTGGATCGGTTCATTATTTATCTCCTGAACAGGCGAGAGGAAGTATGGCCACTAAGCAGTCAGATATTTACGCGTTAGGGATCATTCTTTATGAATTACTGACAGGTAGCGTTCCATTTGATGGTGAGTCCGCGGTAACGATCGCGTTGAAACATTTTCAAGATGAATTGCCTTCGATCAAAGCTTTAGATCCTGCAATACCGCAAGCTTTAGAAAATGTGGTGTTGAAGGCGACGGCTAAAGAACCAGCAGATCGCTATAAGACAGCAGAAGAAATGTCAGATGATCTTGCGACAGCATTATCACCGGCACGTGCAAATGAACCAAAATGGCAACCACAAGTCATGGATAACGAAACGAAAATACTCACACCATTGACAGAAGATACACCAATGCCAGAGTCATTCAAATCCATGCCGCTACCAAAAGAAAAAACAGAGGAGCAACCTTCCGTTCCAGAAGATGAAGCTCTTCCAGATGTAAAAACAAAAAAACGAAAAAAATGGTGGATCATTCTACTCGTGATTTTAGCTTTACTAGGGATCGGTACAAGTATTTTCTTTGCTTCAGGCGGACGAGGGGAAGTTGTCATTCCTGACGTCTCTGGATTATCGGAAGCTTCCGCAAGAGAAACATTGACGAAAGCCAAATTAGTAGCAGCTACCAAGACAGAAGAGATCGCTGATGACAAGATCGAAGAAGGCGACATAGTCAAAACAGATCCTGCAGCAGGAACAACGGTCAAACAAAACCGAGAAGTAACTCTTTACGTAAGTAGCGGGAAGAAAAAAATCAAATTAGATGATTATACCGGTATGAGTTACGATGAGGCAAAAGAAAAGCTGACAAAACTTGGTTTTTCTTCTAGTTCGATTGAAAAAGAAGAAGAATTCAGCGATGAAGTCGATAGTGGAGAGATTATTTCTCAAACGCCAGATAAAGGCTCAGAAGTAGATCCAGAATCAGATACGATTTCATTTAAGGTAAGTAAAGGGCCAGAAACAGTATCGCTACGCAGTTATGTAGGAGAGCCTTATGAATCTGCCTTCAATTCACTTCTTGCAACAGGTTTTATTGCTAGCAATATAGGTACTAGTTATGAGCCTAGTGATACTGTGCCAAGTGGTGCAATTATCAGTCAAACACCAGAATCGGGTGAAGTCGTACCAGGACAAACGTATATTAGTTTTAGGGTCAGTCAAGGACCTGATACAAAGACGTTGGATGATATTTCAGGCTATACGAAAAGCGATGCACAAAGCTATTTAGCAGGGATTGGTGCAGAGTATATCGGACATGAAACGTATGAATATTCTCCTACAGTGGAAAAGGACAAAGTGATCCGGACTGTTCCTGGTGTAGGGGCGAAAGTCGCTAAGGGAACAATTGTCAATGTGGTATATTCAAAAGGACCTGATCCTGCATCTTCAAGTTCTAAAGAAGAATCATCTGACAGTAGTTCAAGCAGTTCAAGTAGCTCAAGTTCAAGTAGTTCAAGTTCATCAACGGAAAATAGTACAAGCAGTAGTGAAACTAGCGATAGTTAGAGCCGTCTGCAAAAGAGCGTGGGACAAAAGTAAGAAACACTTTTGTCTCATTCTTTAAAAACGAATAAACGGTGGGAGCAGAATCATCTCCTTCGGAAATAAGCCGGAATTCACAAAAATTTGAAAAGCAATTTTCGTGAATTCCTTCTTATTTCTCGGAGTTAAACACTTCTGTCCCAACCTCAATCTAGTTTTAGAGGCTGAGATATCTCCATATCTCAGCCTCTTTTTTAGCTATAAAGAAAGTAAAAACCCACAAGGAAAAAAGTTGTCATCTTCACGTTGATGATAGCGAACTTCACGAACCAGCCCCCTTAGACAGTAAAAAAATTGAAAGAAATTTGAAAGTTAATTTGTTCAGATTTTTGTCGCATACTTTAAAAACGAATAAACGGTGGGAGCAGAATCATCTCCTTCGGAAATAAGCCGAAATTCACAAAAATTTGAAAAGCAATTTTCGTTAACTTCTTCTTATTTCTCGGAGTTAAACACTTCTGTCCCATCCTCTTTCTAATTTACAGAAGTTTATCAGAGGAACCCCACATGATTTTTCTTTCCTGTGGTAAAATAAGGAAAAATGGAGGTGGCATAACATCAAAGGACAAATCAGAAAAGCAATCAGCGGATTCTACTATGTATATGCTGACGGTGAAACCTATCAAACAAGGGGAAGAGGGAATTTTCGTAATCGGAAAATCACCCCATTAGTTGGCGACCAAGTGATATTTGAAAGTGAAAACAAAACAGATGGGTATTTACTAGAAGTAATGCCTCGTAAAAATCAATTGGTACGCCCCCCAGTAACTAATGTTGATCTAGGCATCGTTGTCACTAGTTTAGTTGAACCTAATTTTTCTTATAATTTATTGGATCGTTTTTTAGTGTTGTTGGAATATGAGTCAATTGAGCCCGTCATTTATCTGACTAAAACAGACCTGTCGCCCAATGATCCTAAAATTGCTGAAATCAAGCGAGTCTACGAAAAAATCGGGTATCCGGTGATTGTGCCAAAACACCCAAATGACACAGCTGAATTGGTGCGTTATTTCCCAGAACGGCTATCTGTTTTTATGGGACAATCTGGTGCCGGAAAATCAACATTGCTAAATCAGATTTCGCCAGAATTGAATTTGGAAACTGGTGAGATCTCTGACTCATTAGGTCGAGGAAAGCATACGACAAGGCATGTAGAACTTTTGCCTTTATATGATGGTCTCGTAGCGGATACACCAGGATTCAGTTCAATCGATTTTTTGACCATTGAAGCGACGGAACTACCGAAACAATTTCCTGAGTTTGTAGAAGCAGCGTACCATTGTCGTTTTAGAGAGTGTATGCATGCCAAAGAACCAGGGTGTGAAGTCAAGAAACGTGTAGAATCAGGCGAGATTGCGCAAACACGATATGATGATTATTTGCAGTTCTTGCAAGAAGTAGAAAATCGTAAACCAATGTATTCAAAAAAAGAAGGTAAACGAAAATAGGAGGAAATCTTGATGAAAATAGCACCATCTATCTTAAGCGCGGACTTTGCTAATTTACAAAGGGATATCGAACTAGTTGAAAAAGGAGGAGCAGATTATATCCATGTGGATGTCATGGACGGACAATTTGTTCCTAATATCACATTTGGACCGAATATCGTCCAAGCGATTCGTCCAATCACAAAATTGCCATTAGATGTCCATTTGATGATCGTTGATCCGGAAAATTATATCCCGGCATTTGCTAAAGCAGGTGCAGATATCATCACAGTGCATGTCGAAGCCACACATCATATCCATCGTGCCTTGCAAATGACGAAGGACCTAGGAGTCAAAGCAGGAGTGGTCATCAATCCAGGAACACCTGTATCAATGATCAAACACGTTTTATCCATTGCAGACCAAGTTTTGGTTATGACGGTGAATCCAGGTTTTGGCGGACAAAGCTTTATTGAGGAAACGGTAGAGAAGATTTCGGAATTAGCCGATTTACGCCAACAAAACGATTGGCATTATACCATTGAAGTTGATGGCGGGATCGTACCAGAAACGGCTAAAATCTGCCGAGATGCAGGTGCGGAGATTTTTGTTGCAGGTTCATATGTGTATAATTCTGAAAATCCAGTAGGACAGATCGAGCAATTAAAAGAGGCGTTGAAATAAGATGGACATCTTGTTGGTAGCAGGAGGATCACCTAAAGAGTGGCCAGCATTGAAAGAAAAATATGACCAGTATATTGGGATTGATCGAGGGGCTCTTTATCTTATCCAACATGATTTTCCTTTGGATCTTGCAATCGGCGATTTTGATTCGTTGGATCCTCTAGAAAAAGAGCATGTAAAGAAGGCGGCCGTAGATCTGATCCAAGCTCCTGCGGAAAAGGATGATACAGATACGCAATTAGGTTTGTCGAAAACGCTGATGCTTTACCCTGAGGCAACGATCACGCTGATTGGGGCAACTGGCGGTCGGATCGATCATTTGTTAGCCAATCTTTGGTTGCCTTTAGAGCCACGTTTCAAGTCCCATGCGCAACAATTGGTCATAAGCGACCGGCAAAATCATCTGACTTTTTATTTGCCAGGTGAGCACAGCATTACACAACTTCCTGAAATGAAATATCTTGCATACTGTTGTTTGACACCTGTTACGCAGTTAGCAATCAGAAAGAGCAAGTATGAGTTGGAACCGACCGATGTTTCACAGCCGACTTCCTATGCCAGTAATGAATTCATTTCAGATACGGCTGAATTCTCCTTTTTAGAGGGAGTTGTAGCAGTTATTCAAAGTAGAGATTGAGGCTAGTTCAAGTCGCTGTGATTGGAAAAATGACAGGGTAAATTAATTGCTAAAAAAAAGCTTAAGAGAGGTGTCTTACCTTTTGTTTCGCCTCGATTAGTGATAAAATTGAGCGTAAGAGTCTAATTAATTCGAGGTGTCTTTGTGAAGAAGTTCAATCCTAATAAAAATATTATAATTACCTTAGTTATTGTTATCATTGTTGTAACGATAATAAGTGTGACCGCTGCCCAACGAGCGAATGAAGGAAAGCCTAATTTCTTCCAGTCCGTCGTGAATGACAGTGTATCATTCGTTGATCGTGCAATCTCAGCGCCCGTAAGATGGGTGGAAAATGGGGTTGATTCTGTCCATAACCTGTTTACTACTTATTCTGAAAATGAGCGTCTTAAAGAAAAGATCGACAGTTATGACGAAGTAGCATTAAAAAACAAAAATTACCAAAAGGAAATCGAAGCACTGAAAAAAGAACTTGAATTGAACCAGACATTGGCTAGCTACGAAAAAGTAACAGCAAATGTCATTACACGTTCACCGGATACTTGGCAAGATATGCTGATCGTTGATAAAGGATCAAAAGATGGTATTGAAGTCGATATGGCGGTCATGTCCCAAAAAGGACTGATCGGTCGTGTGATCGAAGTGAACAATGCTTCTTCTAAAATTGAGTTGCTGACTTCATCCAATGAAAGCTCTAATCATTTTCCAGTACGTGTCTCTTCTTCTAGTGGCGAGGCGTTTGGGTTGTTGAAAAATTATGATGAGAAGACACAAGCTTTAGTGGTCACTCAGCTGACTGGCGATACAAATATCAAAGAAGGTGACGTAGTACAGACTTCTGGACTAGGCGGAAACTCACCAGCAGATCTGCCGATCGGTACAGTGGTCAAAACGAAACCGGACAGTTTTGGATTGGATCGAGAAGTATACGTTAAACCTTATGCCGGTATGTATGATATATCAGTGGTGACGATCGTACAAAGGCTAGTGGAGGAATAACCGATGCTAAAAAAAGAGACAATGAAATACTACCTGCCTATCGTATTGTTCCTATTGATGTTGATTGATGGGCATTTGACACGAATGTTCGTTGAGTGGTCAAAAGGGGATTATATGGCTAGTGCGCATTTTCTGATTTTAGCTTTATTATTTTGCAGCCAAAAATTCCCAAAACGCTATCTACTGATTACGACGATCATCATAGGAGCCATATTTGATGCGTATTATATAGGGGTGATCGGGATCTATGCAGTTGCTCTCCCTCTAATGGTATTTATCATGTATGGAATGAGTTCGGCGATCCACTTCAATATCTTTACAGAATTTTTTAGTACGATCATCTTTGTTACCAGCTATGAATTGTTTACTTTAGCTGTCCAATTGATCTTCAAATTAGTTTCTGTAAATAACACCTATTTTATCACGAGATACTTAGGACCGACTTTATTGTTGAATATGATCATTTTTGCTATCTTTGTTTTTCCTTTTAAGAAATTATTCAGTGATGAATAATTTCTTTTTTTATACTTGTTTTTTGAAATATTCTGATATTTTTTAAGATAACACTTGTAACTTACAGTTTTGTCATGTTAATAGTTTATTTTGAAATGTTTTTGTAACATAACTATTATCTCCTTGACATACTGCTATGGTACAATTTTGTTATCGTTAAGAAAGACTTAAATATATTTAGATATTTATTAAATTAAGCCAGTCGGAGGAATGAAGAGTGAAAAAAAGTTTAATATCAGCAGTAATGCTAAGTTCAATCGCTTTAACTGCCGTAGGATCACCGATCGCTGCCGCGGCGGACGATTTTGATTCACAGATACAACAACAAGATCAAAAAATTGCGGATTTACAAAATCAACAAGCAAGTGCACAATCACAAATCGAAGCATTAGAAGGACAAGTTTCTTCTATTAACGCAAAAGCACAAGATCTATTAACTAAACAAGACACATTACGTAAAGAATCTTCTCAATTAGAAAAAGAAATTGCAGATTTACAAGAACGTATTGAAAAACGTGAAGCAACAATCCAAAAACAAGCACGTGAAACACAAGTTAAAAACACAAGTTCAAACTACATCGACGCTGTATTGAATGCTGATTCATTAGCTGATGCTGTTGGTCGTATCCAAGCGATGACATCTATCGTCAAAGCGAACCAAGACTTAGTAGACCAACAAAAACAAGATAAACAAGCTGTAGAAGATAAAAAAGCTGAAAATGAAGCAAAACAAAAAGAATTATCAGCAAACCAAGCTACTTTAGAATCACAAAAAGGTGATCTATTAGCTAAACAAGCTGATTTAAATGTATTGAAAACTTCATTAGCTGCTGAACAAGCAACTGCAGAAGATAAAAAAGCTGACTTGAACCGTAAGAAAGCAGAAGCTGAAGCAGAGCAAGCACGTATCCGTGAACAAGCTCGTTTAGCAGAACAAGCGCGTCAACAAGCTGCACAAGAAAAAGCTGAAAAAGAAGCACGTGAACAAGCCGCTGCACAAGCTGCACAATCACAAGCTGCGTCTTCTGCTTCAACAACTGAAAATTCATCAACTGTTCAATCTTCAACAACTGAAAACTCATCCTCATCTGCACAATCTTCAAGCTCAAGCTCAAGTGCAGTAGTGACTCCTGGGTCTTCATCAACAACTGAAGAATCAACAGTTCCAGAATCTTCAACTTCAACAACTGAAAATTCATCAACTGAGTCTTCTACTACTGATTCATCAGTAACAGAAAGTACAACAGTTCCTGAATCTTCAACACAAGAAACAACACCAGCTACGCCAACTACACCATCAACACCGGCAACATCTAACAATGGTTCAACTGGCAATGGCGGTACACCAAACAACACAGGTACTGTTGTTACACCTCCTACAACACCATCAACACCTTCTGGTAGTGTAAATGGTTCTGCTATCGTAGCAGAAGCTTACAAATACATCGGTGTTCCTTATGTTTGGGGCGGTAAAGATCCAAGCGGTTTTGACTGTTCTGGTTTCACAAGCTATGTTTACAAACAAGTAACTGGCCGTGACATCGGTGGTTGGACAGTTCCTCAAGAAAATGCTGGAGCTAAAATCTCAGTTTCTCAAGCAAAAGCTGGAGATTTGCTATTCTGGGGTTCACCTGGTGGAACTTACCACGTAGCAATTGCTTTAGGTGGCGGACAATATATCCACGCACCTCAACCAGGTGAAAGTGTTAAAGTTGGCTCAGTTCAATGGTTTGCACCTGATTTTGCAGTAAGTATGTAAGAATTGATAAAGAGTTAGTCTATGAAAATAGATTAACTCTTTTTTTGTTGTGGATTTTATACACCAAAAAGAGGCTCTTTGTCAAATGATGTTGGTAAAGAGAAATCTTAGAATAATTTGGACAGAACAGAAAGAAGAAAC
>ENA-OXDS01000036-OXDS01000036.1-human-gut-metagenome-genome-assembly--contig:-NODE-36-length-17278-cov-10.4285_pt1 | contig 17278 bp, 20 predicted proteins | sample MGYA00249347_ERZ652227 | MGnify/ENA primary metagenome ERZ652227 (study PRJEB26925, sample SAMN05826540) | human gut metagenome | biome: ENVO:2100002; feature: ENVO:00000062; material: ENVO:00002003...
ACTACGGATCATGATTCGTCATGGCAAAACATTTTTAACCAAATAAACAGAACAGAAAGAGGTTTCCTTCTTTCTGTCCTGTCCAAATTATTCTAAGATTTCTCTTTACCAACATCATTTGACAAAGAGCCGGAAATTTTCGATTTTTAGAAAAAAAGAGCAAAAGAAAAAGTCCTTGTTTACCAAGGACTTTCGCAGGTTGTACTTCAACAGGAAGTCTAAAAACTTGCCTATCTTCTGATTTCTTTGATACGAGCTGCTTTTCCGTGTAATGCACGTAAGTAGTACAATTTTGCACGACGTACTTTACCGTAACGAACAACTTCGATTTTTGCAACACGTGGTGTGTGCAATGGGAATGTACGTTCAACGCCCACTCCGTTAGAAACTTTACGTACTGTATAAGTTTCGCTGATTCCAGCACCACGGCGTTTGATTACAACACCTTCAAATAACTGGATACGTTCACGTGTACCTTCGACAACTTTCGCATGAACACGTACAGTGTCACCAGGGCGGAAAGCTGGAATGTCAGAACGTAATTGTTCTTTTGTTAATTCTTCGATTAATGGATTCATTGATCTTTTCTCCTTATTCCAAACATTCGTATGAGCTTTTTCTCACAGCGGAACATCGTAATAGTTAAGTGCTTTGCACTCACCATAAAATACTAACATATTACGATTTTCATGTAAAGGATAATTTTATTTTTTCCCAGTTATATCTGCTATTCGTTTTCTTCTTGTTTGATTTCTTCTAATAATTTGAGCATTTGTGGCGTCATTTCTAGCTGTCCCAATAAATCTGGACGGCGCAGATAGGTTCTTCGTAGTGATTCTTTTAATTGCCATTCTTCAATCAACTTGTGGTTGCCGTTTGTCAAGACTTCGGGTACTTTCATTCCCTTGTATTCTGCTGGGCGAGTATATTGCGGATGTTCCAATAGACCGGTTGAATAAGAATCCGTTTGAGCAGAAGTCTGGTTTCCTAAGACATCTGGTAATAGCCGTACCGTAGCATCGATCATTACCATCGCACCTAGCTCACCTCCGGTCAATACATAATCGCCTAATGATACTTCATCTGTGACTAGACTTCTGATCCGTTCATCATAGCCTTCATAGTGACCACAGATAAATACTAAATGTTCTTCTTGTGAAAATTCTTCGGCCATCTTTTGATCGAATTGTTTTCCTGCCGGATCTAATAAGATCACTCTTTTTTTTGTTTCCGGCGCAGCTTCCTCAATTGCTTTGATATTGTCATAGATAGGTTGGACTTTTAGTAGCATTCCTGCCCCACCACCATAGGGATAATCATCGACGGTCTGGTGTTTATTGTCTGAATAGTCTCTAAAATTTGAGATATTGATATCCAATAATCCTTTATTGACTGCTTTACCAATGATCGATTCGCCCATTGGTCCTTCAAACATTCGCGGAAATAATGTTAATACATCAATTTTCATCGTCAATCAGTCCTTCAGGGATTTCTACGCGTACAATACCATTTTTCGTATCTACTTCTTTAACAACCGAATCGATATAAGGCAACAATATATCTTTTTTCTTTTGACGTTGGACGACCCAGACATCATTTGCTCCTGGTGAAAGGATTTCTTTGATTTTACCTAACTCTGTTCCATCTTCATCGATGACAGTTGCTCCAATGATTTCATGGTAGTAAAATTCATTTTCTTCCAACTCTACTGTATTTTCTTTTGACACTCTAAGTATCCCATCGCGGTATTTTTCTACGTCATTGATCGATGGATGACCTTCAAAACTTACGATATCAAAGTTTTTGTGTTTTCGGTGGCTTTTGACCGTTAATTCGATCGGTGCTTTTTTTTCTTGAAATAAGGTCAGGACTGCACCTTTTTTATATCTTTCTTCAGGAAAATCCGTTGTTGAGATGACACGGACTTCGCCTTTTATTCCTTGAGTATTGACAATTTTTCCTACATTTAAATATTCAGTCAACTTGTATCCCCTTTTCTTTTTCTTATGCAACGTTTATCCGTTTTTTCATTCAGTATAAAAAACAACGTATTACGTATCTGTTTTATTTTAGCATGTGGTTATAGGCAATTCTACCCTTCTTTTTACTTTCGTCATGCCCAAGATCATAAATTGGCATTTAATTCATTGAAACAGCCATTTCTAGGGCGGCTAATGCGTCTTGATGTGTGACTGTAAAGACATTATTCGGTTCTTGCCAAATGACCTGTGTAGCTTGATTGGATGAATCATTCATATCGACTATGATTTTTCCATATTTTTCAGGTGCCGGTAGAGTGGCCTTTTCTAAATAATTAACGATTTTTTTTGCTAAAGGTAGTGGATCTTGTCCTTCGATGTTGCTTGATCGCACTCGGATACGCCAGTTTCCTTCTTGCCATTCAAGATAATTCGATCCAGCTGCTCCTTGTTGATAGGCAATGATTTGATGGCCGAGATCGACTTTTTGCCCATTCTTATCAATCGTAAAAGGTTGCAACACATTGATGGTTTCTTGGCTTGAAGCAAATCCGTATTGATAAAGATAAGTGGCGATCGGTGTTTCTTGATTCAACGCTTGTGCATTTAGCGCGAGTTTTTCTGGCAACGCATAGTAGAGGACCGTGTATCCTTGCTTTGATTGTGCTGCAGCGAGATTTAGATTCCCTGAAGAAATCGGGATGACCTGTGGCATTGGTAGCGTTGGCTGTTCGGCTTTCAATTGCTCAAAGGCAGTTTTTTGGGTCTGATTTGTTCCTGTCGTGGCATCTGAATGTTCTTCTTTACCCTTGGCACTTTCTCCTGTAGAGGTTTCTGCAGTCGTCTGTGTGCCTTGTGAATGGCTCTGATTGTAAGCTTGAGTTGATTCTTGCGTTTGTGTTGTTCGATCAGCCGAGGTTTGACAAACGCCTAAAAACAGGATAGCTGGTATAGCGATCCACCATTTTTTCATATGTATTTCCTCCTCTTTACTTTAAGAATACGCTCTCTGTAGTCTTTTGCCAATCAAAACCATGTATAATAAAAAAGCCGTTTCGCATGAACGAAACAGCTTTTGATTATTCCTTATTATCGACGATATTCAAACGCACTTTTTTTGGTGCATTTAGCCGCACACCATAGACGATCGTCCGGATTGCTTTTGCAACTCGGCCTTGTTTGCCAATGATACGACCAATATCTTCGGGAGCCACGGTTAGATTGTATTCGTAAAAATCATTTGATTCAACGACTTCTAACTGGACCTGTTCAGGATGAGTGACTAACGGACGAACGATTGTTAAGACTAATTCGCTTAAATCTTTCATATCCGATCACCTTATTTCTTTGAGAATTTAGCTTCGTGGTGTTTTTGCATAACGCCTTCTTTTGAAAGGATGTTACGTACTGTATCAGAAGGTTGTGCACCTTTAGACAACCAGTTAAGAACTAAATCTTCTTTTAAAACTACTTCTGCAGGATCTTTCAAAGGATTGTAAGTACCTACAGTTTCGATGAAACGTCCATCACGAGGAGAACGTGAATCAGCTACTACGATACGGTAAAAAGGACTCTTTTTAGAACCCATACGTTTTAAACGGATTTTAACTGCCATTATATATTTCCACCTCCATTGTTTTATTCACAAGATGTAGTGTAACAGTTTTTTTTTACCCTGTAAAGCTTTTTTTCTTTACAGCTGCAATTTTTTAATACTTTGCTATGATACACCGAAATCTTTCCCCCTGTAGATAAACAAATGGACTGTGAGACAAATCTAAAAATCATTCTTGCTATAGGCTCTCGAATAAACGGCAGATACTATTCGCTGAAAACCACATGCTTCATAAAATTTTGCTTCTTTGCTCAAACAATCAACTTTCTATCGTGCAAGATCTTAACATGATACAGGTGCACACGAAACGCCATCCCCCAAGTATGAATACAAAGCGCAGAAACAGCAAATGATGAGCGGCATAAGCATAAATGATAGAGCCAAATTTTCTATAAATAAAGTAGTAGATACTTTTCTTCTCTAATAGAGAAATGAGTGCATTCTTCCAGTAATCAAAAGGAAGTAAAGGAAAGCTACCACCCCCTTGAATTCCCCTTTTGTTGATAAAAATACTGGCGCGTGCCCCCAATGATCATCACCCCAACTACTAGTAGCAAACCGAATAACGAGACTTGGCTCTTTAACTCACCTGTCTTGGGATACATTTTGATTGCAGTCTTTCCCCCAATTACTCCTCCTTGATTTGCCGGATTTTTATCTGGAGCAACACCTGCAAAGGCGATGGAGTCCACCTTGTAGCCAGCTGAATTTGTTGCGGATATTACCGATGAAAGCTGAGAATTTTTATTATAGAAAACCAAAACGTTAATGTCATATATCTGCTCTTGTGCTTGGATCAAGTTCTTTTCAACTGGTGCCAACGTATAGTGGTAGTTGCCTGGTTTGAAAAATGCAAAGTGTAGCGTCAAGCTTTGCTTATCACTGATGGAAAACAGTCCATTTTTCGCTTCTTCCGGATAAGTTGCATTTTCATCCTGCGTAGAAAGTCGATAGTTGATTGTTTTCCCTTGAACATTTTGTTGAATCAAAACTGGAAGAGTTACTTCTTCTGCAAATACATCTGGCGTTAAAAGAAACACACTTAAAAGTCCTAAAATCCCTATCAGTAAAGCATTAATTCGTTTTATTTTCATATTTACCTCCTTTCTCCCGCTTTTTTCTTTGAGTAATGAGCATCACATACCAGAAGAGCAAGACTAGAAACAATAAGATAAACAAGAGTAAGCTCTTTTGACTTTTCAAACGAAATGAACGTAAGTAATTGACGGCCTTCCCGGTGAAAGTATTCTGCTGAGTCTTTGTTTGAAGCTCCTTAGGAATAGCGATCTTTTTATCTGTGATCACACCAACCAACACATACCGTCCGTTCGTAGCGTCTGTTGAACATGTACTTAGCAGGACTAGCCTGTCTTCAGGACGAACATTCAGTTCGCGATAGGATTGTGACTTTTCTTTTACTGCGTCGAGATACCTCTGACTATTTTCCCTTCCTGTTACTGGCGTCTGATAAATCTGCGCGTCAAACGCATCAACGTTTAAAAATGCGAAGAATTTAACTCCGTGATCCTTGCCTTGAAAATAGAGATTCCCAAAGGCGTGTTCCTTAAAAAATTTCTGATCTTTAAACTTATCCAGATCACCAAACATGGCAGACTCCGCCATATGATGCCCATAGATAATCGAGTTGAAATCGGAAAAATCTTTTTTATTGCGATAATCCATAAAGATCGAACCTGACATTTTGTAATTCCCCAAAACATCCGTATTCAAATATTTTTCATTATCGCCGCTTTGTAGGACTGGGTAATCGATTTGGGTGCCATAAACATTTAGCCAAGCAAAAACATCCGGATTTTTCTTTTGTAACTCAGATAAGCTTGGTGCGTTACTTGTTTCTGGTTTAAATGTTTGATACTCACTAGATTGACCATTTAAGAGAATCTTTTGGTTGTCCCAAATACTAAACATACCGTAGCTGAACATCAGTAACAAAAGGAGAACAGCGATAAGATCAATGAATTTATCTAGCAGACCGATACATCCTTTTGTCACCCAAAACAAATGTTTTTTCAAACTAGACTTGTTCTCCATGTGAAAAGTTCTCCTTTTGCTTTTTTCTTAAGAAATTTTATGCATCTTGATGACGTTTTTTAACGATATAAAAGGCCAAACCTGCGAATCCTGCTAGAATCAAAGCGATATAAGGGAAGTTATTCAATAGGATCCCAGTTGGTGTAATATTTCCACCATTTTGAGTATTCGTATACGCAACGGAATTATCCCCTTTTGTTCCGAGTGCTCCTGCTGCTTCAAGAGTACCAGTAACTGGTGTTTCCCCATTGAAAGTAGCTTCATTTGCTTCATCATAATCAGCTGTATCTGCTTCTTTGACATTTACCATAGCTCCAGCTGGGATCTTTTCAAAATAAGCAATTTCGCCATGTTTTAGCTTGAATGTAGCGGGTGTTCCAGGAGTAACTTTTACCTTATCTACATCGTCGTTTGTCCGTTTGATATTTAATTCATAATCTTTTCCAGCTGTAAGTTCATTTGCCGCAATATCCAAAGTGTAATCAAAATCGAGTGTGTTATCTGCCATTTGCCCTTTAACTTCTTTACTGATCCAGAATGGTGCCGTTTTAGGATCATTTCCGTTAAAAGGTTTGTCTGAGGCTGTCACAGTATAGATATTTTTAAAGTTGAAGGTTTTATTTGGTTCAGGTGTTGGTACCACTGGATGATCCGGATCGACAGGAGTATCTGGCGTTGGTGTAACTGGTGTTGGATCAACTTTATTGGCATTTTTGTCTGTTACTACGACTTTTTCCACCTTATCTACCGTACCACTTGGCGTATTATTGCCATCTTTATCCATTGTTACCCAAACTCGTAAGGTGTAGGTATTGCCATCGTAAGTAACTTCTTCCTTCTTATTCGGATCTGGCGCAAAGGTATTTGTATCATCTGCTTCTTTAACTGTGTATTGATAAACACCTGCTTTAGGGAAAGTTACTCCCCCAATAACGTCCGTACTTTGCTTCGTTACAGTATTCATACCATCTTTATCATTTGCAGCTTTCATATCTTGTTCCGTAAATTTGATTTCTTGTGATGCTAAGTCTGGTACGGTCACAGATCCATCCGCTTGATCAGCCACACCATTTCCTGAATATGGATAAAACCCTACGCCTGTAAACGTAAAATCAAACTTCATGTCAGGAATCTCCGCTAAGTTCGATGCGGGAGAAACTAAGGTCTTGGTGAATCGGACATCTTTACTAGTTGGTGCTGCTGTATCCGCAGCGTAAGCCTTTATTCCTGATAGTCCAAGTGCCAAGCCAACTAAACCAAAAGTCAGTCCGATTTTTTTCATTCTTGCATTTTTCATTAAAATTCCTCTTTTCTGTTTGTTTTTATAATTTCATAGGTTCCGTCGTCTTAAATCCCACATCAGTTTTCCCATCGTATCTTTGATTTTTACTGGTCCATAGATCCTTGAATCTTGTGCTTGCTGCCGATTATCTCCCAATAAAAATACTTCACCTTTTTTGATTGTGATGGGAAAAGTGATGCCCTGTTTATAAGGCAACGTATCGCCATTGACAAAATCCTTTTCCAGCCCGGTTTGCAGTGACCCATTGACAACTAGTCCTTTGGCAGTGATATCTACTGTATCACCAGCTTTGGCCACTACTCGGCGCACTTGCACCGTGTCTTTTACCTTTAAAACAACTGGATCCAACAGGTCATAGTTTTTATCCAAGCGATAATACATAATGATATCTTCTGGCTTGATGCTTGGTGACATGCCAGTTTCTTCCACTTGATGTAGTCCGAAAACGAATACAAAAAGCGACCAAAACAGTGCGATGATGATGAATATTTTCAAAACGAGATTCAAAATATCCTCAGTTAAACTAGGTTTTGTCCCATCTTTCCTTGTGTTTTCGGTTGTCCTTTTTTCGATTTTATTTTTTCTTTTCTTGTGGAATTTTTCAATCATCTGTATTTCCTCTTCTACGACCTTTTTAGCAACATCACTAATTTGTTCAACTATTTAATTCGTTTCAATTTTCTGAAAACAAAGAATGCTAAGCCTGCAAGGGAAACAACTACTAACGGTATCAGTGACTGATTGTTCAAATTGATTCCTGTCTCAGGTATTTTCTTATAAACGACCTCAAATACTTGTTTGTGGGAATCTTCGTTGGTTGACGACAGTTTTGAATCATCAAATGTCTTGTTGGCTTCTAAAGCTTTAGCTAAACTGTCATAAGTTGTACCGTCAGGACCCGTTACCGTATAAGAATAGCCACCTCGGACTAGCTGATCATCAGTTTTATCAAAGGAAATCTCATCCCCTGGTTCCCCTATCACGGGTTTTTCAGCTTGACCATCGATCGTTAAGACAGCTGTTTGTTGTGCCACGTAAACATAGTTCAAATCATAATATGCGGAGCTTGTTCCTTTACTAGGCATTAATCCTTCACCATTGATCGCAGTTAGAACATCAGACCAATTCGTTTTCTGGAACTCAGCCTCATCAAGTGTTACATACTTGCCATCTACCATTTTAATAAGCTTCGACTTCTTGATTGAAGGGATGAGCCCGTTTATGACCGGATCTGGCGGGGCAAAAAATAGCTTTCCACCATCAAGGTCCTCTTGGTAATCACTATCTTTTATCTCCTTGCCATTCTCATCAACGTAATGGGTTCTAAGAACAAGTACCGGAAAAATGTGAATCGTGGCAGTTGCAGTAATGTCTATCATCCCAAACTTATACCTTGCTGTTACCGGAAAGTCCCCTGCTTTACTGGTATCGACTAGAGCATCGTCATAAACAATCGGACTATCAAAAATCAACCACGGAGAATCCACTACTTGACCATCACTTAACGTCAGTCCAGGAAAATTATCTACAAAATCAGCACTTTCATGTAATCTGAAGTAAAAGTCCTTCAAAACCCCAGTTTTAGGCACTACATACACGTAAGTCAAGGTGTATTCGGTGGTTTGCACGTTACTATAATCGTACTGGCGTGTTGCATCCTCGAGTGCATTGATGACCGTCTTCCAGTCTGAACCAAACTTCGTTAAGCCGGTATCTGATTCTACGACCTTTCCATCTTGTTTGATCTCATAGGTTGAATTTTCTATACTTGCTAGATTATGATTATTTACCATATAAGGGGTTGCACCTTTAGATTGGATTTGTTTATTATAAGTATTTCCGAATATGGTGTCTAATTCGTCAAGTGTTTTCTCACCCAATAGGATGTGATCATACAGCCCCGCTACTCTCTTCCCAGTATCGCTTAACCAGTTTATCTTGATATGGAAGGTTGGTTCGATAGTAATTTTTGTTTTGACAGTAACACTTTTTTGAATTTCATCAGAATTATAGGTTACAGCAACCTCATACGTTCCTTTTTTACTTGTATCCAAACTACCATCCGGCTTAATTACGTCGCCAGAAATAGTAAAATTTTTGTAATCAAGGTTTCTGCCTATTCCATCACTGTAACTAACCCCTTGAACAATTTGTTTGAGCAGATCAGCTTGGGTCGTAATTTTATTTTGGTACATACCGCCATATTGGAACACCGTGTCACCTACGCCATAGCGGGCAGTCCGCTGATCAATAGGCACAATAGCAATTTTTGCGGTGGGTTTCAACCCTTGATAGACTAAGGTCAAAACTGAACCATCTTTGATATGACCGCTGCCATACTTAGCGTCATTTATAAGATTTCGAATGCCCTCAAATAGTGACCCATCATTTGCCGTTGTACTTGCTTTCAAGTCAGGAGCAGGCGCATTAGGCACAGTCAGTGTAGATTGGTCTAATTTGAAGGTATATCCTGTAATATTGGTCACTTGTCCATCTAACCTGCCAGCTTTCCCATTAAAAACATCATCAGAATTGGCTTGTAGATCCGCGTTACTTACTTCTGATAATGCAGGGGGATTATCTAGAGGATTGCCATCCGTATCCACGTAATTGATTTTTATCCTAGGTGCCTTTACAGTAATTGGCGCCCCATCTTTACTTATCTTGAATTCTGTAGCGCCAAGGCTAACTGTCATCTCACCATCTTGGGAAAAGATATCACTACTAATCAATCTATCGGCTGTAAATGTATACGTGTAATTATTCCCGTTTTTTTCTGCACTTCCTACTGGCAAGCCGGCAACAGCGTTTGCACTCCAGATTTGTGCAGCTGGCGGATTTACCGGCGGATCATATATCACGATTTTGACATCATCAGTTTGGGAAAGGCAACCGTCAACTAAGTAACCGCTGACATCGAATTTAATCGTTACGTTACCGTCTGTATAAGTCTCTGGTACTGTGAATGGAACTCTCGTTTCAGTAGTGGCTGCTTCAACGGTATTACTTCCTTCTATACTGTTGATGGGAGTCGCCAGCGATAACAACAAGGCGAAAAGAAAACCAAACGAAACGAGTATTTTTATTTTGAATCTATTCCAAATCTTACTCTTAACATAATTCGGAGGACTACTATGGCTCATTTCACGCTTATTCATCATCAAATTCCTCCATTTCGGATCGTTGATTGTGTATCATTTTGATTCTTTTACATAAATAGTTACTATTTTCATTCATAAAACAACCTTCAATCATTATCCGCCCCCTTTATCACCGAATCGTTTAACTCCCGACCTCCTTTGTTTGATTTTATAAGGAGAGTTTACCATGTATTTTTTTACACAAACTATCAATATGAGTGAGCAGGCGTGCCAATATTGATAGTTTTTATTTCAAAAAAAACGAGAAAATAGCGTTTACTTTAAATACAGGTAGCAACAAAATAATTGACCTATGTCTGACTGTCAGGGAGCAAAAAATCTACTTAAATGTTTCACAGAGAAGAAACTAGCGAGAAACTCACTTTTTTTCGTATGTGGTTTCAAATCCTCAACTACAACTGATAAAACGATTTCGCCATCATTTGAAAATACAACCTCATTATTGCTTTGTTCCACATCAGCTAAAATAGGTGTGGAAAAAAGTTATTTGTTCTTTTTCTCACAACAAACTGGCGAAGATTTCTCTATAGCCAATTAGATCAAATGATAAAGTAGGTTCATCGTAAAACAATAGTTTAAATTCATTCAACAGTGTTTGTGTGACGCCTAGCCGTAACTTCATTTCTCTTGAGAGAGTTTCTCTTATCATCTTGATGGTATACATCGATTACTGTTGATAGTTCCAGTTTTTTGGTATTTGGCTTTGACATACTGGTGATTTTGTCCACATAAAGGAGCATTTCATCTAAGGAATCGAAACCAAAAGTACTATTCAATACTTTTTAACCAACCGTTGACTTTTTATAGCCAAGGGTTATTATTTGCTCCAGTTACTTATTTTTTGTAAGATAAATATAGAAAGATAAAGGGAGGAATTATTGATGACTAAAAAAATTGGTTTCTTTGTAGGAAGCTTAAGAAAAGATTCATACAATAAAAAAGTTGCAGAGGCTTTTGCAAAATTATTACCTGAAGGATATGAAAGTGTCTTTGTAAAAATCGATGATCTGCCTTTTTATAATGAAGATCTTGAAACACCTGAAAATGCCCCAGCGGAATGGACTCGTTTCCGTGAGGAAGTAAAAGATTTAGCTGGCGTTGTTTTTGTGACACCTGAATATAACCGGTCTGTTCCTGCTGTTCTAAAAAATGCTTTAGATGTCGGCTCACGTCCTTATGGCCATAGTGTTTGGGATAACAAACCTGGACTAGTTGTTACTGCTTCACCTGGTGGTATCGGCGGTTTTGGTGCGAACCATCATCTGCGTCAATCATTGGTATTCTTAAATGTGCCAACATTACAACAACCAGAAGCGTATATCGGCAATATCGCTAACCTAGTTGACGAAAATGGTAACGTAGTTGAAGGTACTTTGAACTTTTTCCAAACAATTTTAGATGCGTATTTAGCTTTTGCTAATAAATTAGCTGATTAATATTATCCACTAGTTATTTGACTAACCGCCTGTCAACATTCGTGCTTATCACAACTAATAAGAACGAGGCTGGCTGCGATAAAAGAAAAGACCACTTAATCACAGAATAGTTGAGGAACCAAGTTCAATTGTTTACGATGCTCCTCCTATTCCTATGATTATGTGGTCTTTTTGTTCTATACATACTCGTGAAATGGCGTTCGAGACAAAAGTCGTTTCGATTTGAGAAATTGGAGAGAAAAACCTGACTTTTGGACGCCGTTTATTTGAGAGAGGCTGGGACATAAGTGTTTAACTCCGAGAAATAAGAAGAAATTCACGAAAATTGCTTTTCAAATTTTTGTGAATTTCGGCTTATTTAAGAAGGAGTTGCTTTTTGCTCTCGCCGTTTATTCGAGAGCCTGTAGCAAAACTGATTTTTAGCTTTGTCCCACATGCGCTACTGGTTTTTGATATAGTGCAGTTCGATGAATTCACCAAACCGTTGGCTATCAGTCAGTTTTAGTCGTTCTTCATACTTTCCTTCTTGAAACAGGCGAATACCGTTTCCTAAAAGCACTGGAGCAATTTGAATATACCATTCATCAATCAGCTGATGTTCAATCAACGGTCTTAATAATGTGCCACCACCAACCACCCAGACAGTTGTGTCAGGATTCTTTTTCAATTGTTCAACAACTCCTACTGGGTCTTCGTGCACAACCGTTGCATCTTCTAATTTCAGTTCCTTGTTTGAGGAAAAAACGATGTTGCGTTTATCTGGATAAAGCGCATCTGTTTCCAAGTATTTTTTTGCTTCCTCATATGTCCTTCTTCCCATGACCGTCACATCTATTTGTTTATAGAAAGCTTCATACGTCGTACCGATACCTGTTGGAGTATCGAAGAGCCATTGCAGGCTGTCCTCTTTGGTCGCGAGATAGCCATCTAAACTGACCGCACCATAAAATAGTATTCTCCCCATCTCTTCCTCCTCTATTCCTTGCATGCTACTTCCTGTTTTCTAAAACAACCATCCACATGGTCATTGATGATGCCGACTGCTTCTAAGAACGCATAGAGCGTTGTACTACCGATAAATTTAAACCCTCTTTTTTTCAACTCTTTTGCCAGTTTGTCAGATAACGGGCTAGTCGTTGGAATATCTGCTTGTTCATGATAAGAAAGATTGATCACTTTCTGATCCGTGAATCCCCATAGATAGCCTGAGAAGCTACCAAATTCCGCTTGGATTTGTTGAACAGCTTTTGCATTAGCGATGGCTGCTTCGATCTTACGACGATTGCGAATGATTCCTTTGTTTTCCATCAATTCATTGATTTTATCTTCTTGGTATCGTGCTACTTTTTCAATGGCAAATGAATCATATGCCTCATCAAATGCTTCGCTTTTATTGAGGATCGTCTGCCAGCTCAGCCCCGCCTGATTGATATCTAACATCAATTTGCGAAAAAGCCTCTGGTCGTCATATTCGGGGACACCCCAAACGGTATCATGATAGATCCGCATACTTTCTGTCTGTTCACTCCATGCACATCTTTTTTTCACTAGGTTCACCTCTAATAATCTTATTTTTATAAAAAAAGAGAGGACCACGTGGTGATCCGATCACTCTGAAGTCCTTCTTCTCTACTATTAATTACGTTTATTTACGTTTTTTCTTTTTCTTTTTGTTTTTCTTGATCATACGGTTCATCGCCATTTTACCAAGTTTTCCTTTGACGCCCGTGCCAAACATTTGGTCCATGCCAGGGATATTCATATCTCCTTTAGACATTTGCTGCATCATTTTACGTGATTCTTTGAACTGTTTGATCATACGATTGACTTCGACCACACTATTCCCAGAACCTGCGGCGATCCGTCTGCGGCGGCTTGGATTCAATAAATCAGGGTTTTCTCTTTCAGCTGGTGTCATTGAATAAACCATTGCTTTTTTGCGTTCCACATCTTTAGGATCGACTTTGACATTTTCAATGCCAGGTACTTGATTCATTCCTGGGATCATTTTGATGATATCTTCCAGAGGGCCCATGCCCATCACTTGATCCAATTGTTCGATAAAATCATTGAAATCAAATGAGTTTTCCCGCATTTTCTTTGCAAGTTCTTCCGCTTTTTTCTCATCATAGTCCTGTTGCGCTTTTTCGATCAGCGTCAACATGTCACCCATTCCAAGGATACGGCTTGCCATACGGTCTGGATGGAAGACTTCTAAATCAGTTAATTTTTCTCCAGAACCAACAAATTTGATTGGTGCACCAGTCACTGAACGAATCGAAAGTGCCGCACCACCACGAGTATCACCATCTAATTTAGTGATGACTACCCCAGTGATCCCTAATTGTTGATTGAAACTATCTGCTACATTGACAGCATCTTGACCAGTCATCGCATCGACAACCAGTAAAATTTCATTTGGCTTAGTTAGTTCTTTGATTTGCTTTAATTCATCCATCAACGTTTCATCAATATGCAAACGTCCGGCCGTATCGATCAAGACATAATCGTTTTTCTTTTCTTTGGCTACTTCCATCCCTTGACGGACGATTTCGACTGGACTGACCTCTGTGCCCATATCAAATACCGGTACATCTAATTGTTGGCCTAATACTTTTAATTGATCGATCGCTGCTGGACGATACACGTCTCCTGCAATCAGTAATGGACGTGCATTTTCATTTTTCTTTAAATAATTGGCTAATTTACCGGTAAAAGTCGTTTTCCCAGCCCCTTGGAGACCAGCCATCATGATAACTGTAGGGATCTTAGGAGACTTGTTCAATTCCACTGTTTCTGAGCCCAGAGTGATCGTTAATTCTTCATCAACGATCTTAACGATTTGTTGTGCGGGTGATAGACTATCCAGCACTTCTGCGCCAACTGCGCGTTCTCTTACTCGTTTCGTAAAATCTTTTACTACTTGCAAGTTGACATCGGCTTCCAGCAAAGCAAGGCGGATTTCCCGCATCATTTCTTTGACGTCAGCTTCTGATACTTTTCCTTTTTTTCTTAATTTACTCATCGCCTGTTGCAGGCGCTCTGTTAAATTCTCAAATGCCATATTTTCTTCATTCCTTTATTCTTCGATTTCTTGGATCTGTTTGATCAAATCAAGAAGGGTCTCATCTTTTGGATAAGTTTCCTTCACATAAGTAGTCATTTTTTCTAAAAATTGTTCACGAACGATATAGTCAGAAAAAAGATGCAACTTTTTTTCATAATCTTCTAAAATTTTACTTGTCCGTTTGATATTATCATAAACGGCTTGGCGACTCACTTCATACTCTTCCGCTATTTCTCCTAATGAAAAATCGTCTGCATAATACAATTCCATATAGTTCATTTGCTTTTCGGTCAGAAGGGTGGAATAAAATTCAAAAAGTGCATTCATTCGGTTCGTTTTCTCGATTTCCATTCGATTCACCTCGCATTTCCAACCATTCTTCATCTGAGAGTACGGTCATTTGTTGTTGGATAAAATAGGCAGTCGCTACCCCCATGCCTTCTTCAAGAGTTCCAGTAAAACAACCATCATAAATAAGATGGACCCCGCATGAAGGACTTTTCGCTTTCATTATGACGGTGTCTATTTTATGTTCACGTAATTTTTGGTAGGCTTTAACTGCGCCTTCTTGATAGGGCTTTGTCACATCTTCACCTGTCACCGTCACAACCTTAGCGTGGCCATGCCAAACAGCCATACCATTCCCACCGACAATTTCTGCGGGAGGTCTCGGTGTGGGCAATCCACCCATCACTTCTGGACAAACCATGATCGCTTTTCCTTCATCTACCAGTTTTTTTAATGCAGGAACAGCTTTTTGCTGACCATCATAGCGGCAGATTAGACCGCCTAAACAAGCACTGATACCGATCATCGTTACTTTCCTCCTTATCCAACAAGTGCCTTCCCATTATACCATTTATTCAGTGAGTAAAATAGTACTTACTATTGATTATATGCTAAAATAAGAACAGCCGAATAGCTGAAGCTTTTCTTGGATCATGGTTCCGACCGTTCAAAAAAGTAAGCAACTTGAAGCGGCAAACATTCAACAAGCTTTGCTTGTTTAGATAAACCAAACAGACTGTTCGCAAAAGGAGAATTTATGAAAAAAGTATTAGTCGTAGATGATGAGCCTTCGATTGTCACATTACTAACCTTCAACTTGGAAAAAGAAGGCTACAAAGTTATTAGTGCAGATGACGGACAAATCGGTCTTGATCTTGCTCTTGAGCAATCATTTGATTTTATTATTCTGGACGTTATGCTCCCTTCCATCGACGGGATAGCAATTACTCAAAAACTAAGACAAGAAAAAATCGACACACCGATTTTGATACTCACAGCGAAAGATGACCAAGTGGATCGAATCATTGGACTAGAAATCGGCGCCGATGATTATTTGACGAAACCATTCAGCCCTAGAGAAGTACTAGCGCGGATGAAAGCTATTTTCCGACGGGTCGAACCTCGGAACAACCAAACAGTAGAAGCAGAACCTGAGTACTTGTCGAGTGGACAGATCACAGCTGATCTAACGAATTATCAGGTGACGGTCGATGATCGTCCAATTGAATTGACGCCAAAAGAATTTGAATTACTTGTTTATTTTATGAAGCGAAAAGATCGTGTGATCGATCGTGATACATTACTTGATCGCATTTGGAATTTCGATTTTGCTGGTCAAAGCCGGATCGTAGATGTTCATGTCAGCCATTTACGAGAAAAAATTGAAAGAGATCCGAAACATCCCAAATATTTGATCACTGTTCGTGGTTTTGGCTATAAGTTTCAGGAACCAAAGATATGAGTTGGAAAAAATTATCCGAACGGGCATTCTTTCTTATCCTTTTGATTGGGCTCTTTTTTGGTGGTTGGCAGATGATCTCACATTACTTTCAACAACAGATCATCGAACAGCAAGAAAGTTATCTGATAAAAAAAGCACAGCTGTTGACCCAACAACTGGATGTAGAAGATTTGACTTCTCAACAGAATAAAAATGTTTTAACAGAATTTGTCCATCAATCGAACGAACGGATCACGTTGCTGGATTCTAATGGAAAAGTCTTATTTGATACAACGGATCAATCGTTGGATCAATGGAGGGATGACCGTCCTGAGATCAAAGCAGTATTGAATGGTGGGACACTTGGCACCTCATTGAGAATGAGTACGACATTGAATGAAGAACTGCTCTATGTAGCATTACCAATCAAAGTAAACGGGCAACTTGAAGCAATTATTCGAATCGCAGAACCAACGAGTGGCTTCTTACCTCGAACAGAAAACTTTCGTCGGTGGGTCTTCTTCTTTTTCTTGATTTTTTTCATTGTCTTAACTAGTATGATCTATTATTTGGCTTATCAGCGAAATCAACCACTCAAGACAGTTTTACCAGTCTTGAAAAAGATGGTCAACAATCCCGATAAGACGGAAATCATTATGCAAACGTCCGATCAGTGGGAAGAATTGTATCAAACGATCAACGAGTTAAGTGAACAAATGAGTAAAATGTATCGTGCGTATACCACCACTGAAGAACAATTATATTCACTTTTGAACGAATTGATGATCGGTGTCTTCCTCATTGACTCAGAATCCCGATTACGTTTGCTTAATCCAAAAATGCAAAACCATTTAGGTGTAAGTCACTTTCGCCCCAATGAACGCTACACCTGTCTCTTATACACATCTCCGAGCCCACGAGACCGAGGCTGATCTC
>ENA-OXDS01000066-OXDS01000066.1-human-gut-metagenome-genome-assembly--contig:-NODE-66-length-14540-cov-10.1056_pt1 | contig 14540 bp, 16 predicted proteins | sample MGYA00249347_ERZ652227 | MGnify/ENA primary metagenome ERZ652227 (study PRJEB26925, sample SAMN05826540) | human gut metagenome | biome: ENVO:2100002; feature: ENVO:00000062; material: ENVO:00002003...
GTATAAGAGACAGATGCAAGTGAAAGTCGTTGAAAGACAAAAACAAATCGAATTAGAAGAAAAAGAAATCATCCGCCGTGAAAAGCAATATGACTCAGAAGTGAAGAAAAGAGCAGATGCAGACCGTTATGCCAAAGAACAAGAAGCTCAAGCTCAAAAAGCCAGAGAAGTAGCAGAAGCGGAAGCTGAACAGTTCCGAGTAGAAGCGTTAGCACAAGCCGAAGCGAATCAAACACGATTGGCAGGGCAAGCCGAAGCGGAAGCAACGTTAGCCAAAGGAAAGGCAGAAGCCGAAGCAAAACAAAAAATTGCAGATGCTTTCAAAGAATATGGAGAAGCTGCTGTGTTGAGTATGGTGATCGAAATGTTGCCACAATTGATGCGAGAAGCTGCGCAGCCTTTAGGGAATATCGAAAAGATTTCTGTAGTGGATACAAGTAGCGGTACTGGAGAAAATAGCGGGGCGAATCGAGTAACAAGTTACGCAACGAATCTTTTATCATCCACTCAAGAAACATTAAAAGAAACGACTGGGTTAGATATCAAAGACATCATTGAGAACTTATCCAATCGCGGAACGATGAAACAAGTCAATCTATACGATACAAAAGCAGACTCAGAAGAATAACATCGAATAAATGGATAATGAAAAAACTAGTGCTCTATCTGACAGAGATTCCCTTTATCTTTAAAGAAATCTTTAGGGATATCTGATGGGGAGACACTAGTTTTTTATATGTATTACTGGTCAAGATGATTGTTTTGTTTCTTGATCTGTTCCTCGACTTTTGCTAGATCCTCACGCAGTCGTTCTTCTCTTTTTTTTAGTTCAACAAGGTCTTCTGCTAATTCTTCTTTCTTCTCGATTTCTGGCGGGCGCAAGAAGAAATTGATTCCGATTGCAATAAATGTTCCGATAAAAGTATCTAGGACTCTCTGAATGGCATACAAGGAAGATTCACCTTGCGGAATACTTAAAGAAATCAAAAGTAGCGTAGAGATGGCGGAAATGATACCTGAATTATTATCGATTCCGTCAGATACAACGATGACAACGATAACTAAAAGAGGAAGCAAAAAAAGTTCTACGAGAAAATCATTGTGAAAATAGTTTTTGACAAAAAAATAGAAAATCCCTAAGAGTCCCCCTAATGTATTGCCGATGATTCGTGAACGGCCAAAGGAAACTGTAGTAGTCAAATCTTGTCTTAATGAGAAAACAGCAGACAAAGCGGCGATCATAGGAAGGCCGCGATTAGATACATGAAAAAACAAAATACATAAGAAAACAGCTAAAGCAGTTTTTGTGGTTCGCATACCGAGGCGAAAACGACCAAATTGCATAGGGTGATCTCCTTATTCTCCTTTTTAATAGGATAACTAATTTTCGGGAAGATTGCTAGTGTTTCGTTGTTGCTTTTAGTATAATCCTAAGAAAAGGAAGAGGTGACTTATGCGTATTGGATTACGAACAGTGAAAACGGTTTTGAGCAGTATGTTGTCGATGGCGGTTGCCCATGCCTGTTCCTTGTTGTTTTGGCCCTCAGCAGGGATTATTGCATTATTGAGTGTTGGGAATACGAAACGGTCGACTTTGTACACAGGCATCTATCGAATCACGGCCTTTATTCTTGCTACATTGGTTGCTTTTATCAGTTTTTCTGTTTTAGGATATACGATTCTAGGTTTTGGGTTATTTTTATTGTTGTTCATACCTGTGACAGTTTATTTTAAATTGACCGAGGGAATCGTTGTCAATTCAGTATTAGTTACACACTATTTAAGTGAACAAAATATGAGTTGGTCCTTGATTGGCAACGAAGCAGGGTTGATGGCAATTGGCGTTTTATTTGCCCTGCTTGCAAATATCTATATGCCGAATACCAAACGAAGACTTCAAGAAAAACAATTGGTGATCGAAGAAAGATTTCGCATGATCTTAAAGAATATGGCTCAGTTTCTTCTTTCAGGTGAGCAGATAGAGAATGAAAAAGCCTGTGAAGAGTTGCTTGTTTTTATTCGTACCAGTCAAACAGATGCTAGAACACACCAAGAAAACTTTTGGTTGAAACAGACACAATATTATGAGACTTATTTTTCGATGAGACGTGCGCAAGTGAATGTGATTAGAGATATGCAGGATACGCTTCAAAGAATCAAACGCCCAGATTTATATGGCAAACATATCTATGGTTTATTGATCTATACTGCAGAGACTTTTTCTGAAAGAAATGATGGGAAAGAGTTGCTAGAACGAATTGAAGCAGTGTATGACCTATATCGTGGCATGCCATTACCAAAAGATCGATTAGAATTTGAGGAACGTGCAGAGTTATTCCAGTTTCTACAATCTTTTAAGAGTTTTATTGAAATAAAAGCAGAATTTTCGCAACAAGTTAGTTTTTAGAAGAGAAATCACTGGATAACAGACGGAGAAACAGTACATTTTTAGGTGGATCACTAATGTGGCTTGATTTTTCTAAGCTTTATGGAGACGCGCAAAAAAGAAAACCTCCAGTTTTTGTTGTACCCAATGTGGAACAGAAGCGATATACGCGACAGTTGGGTTTATTGATACTGGAGGTCCATATTTTTAATGTGTGGTAGAGCCTACTTTTCTTTTTCCCAAAGTTTTTGCATGTCATCGAGGATAGCGATGACATCTTTCGTTAAGAAAAGTGATTTGTTAGGGCGCTCACCGGCGATTATTTTAGTCATATTTTCAATTTCATAGTTCATTGCCTGTGCAGTATAACCACTTTCGATCCATTCTTTGGTGCCATCGTTATAGGTTATTTCTGCACGATCAGCACGAGGGTAATCGGTGATCGTTAAGTAACCATTCTCAAAGGCAACGATCCCAACTTTCGGCATTTTTGCTTGGAATGTAAGACTGATCGTCGCCATTTCATTTTCTTTGTTCCTTAAAAGAGTGACAGACTGTTCATCGACGCCAGTCTTAAAGGGAACCATGCTGGATGCGATGACTTCTGGTTGAGAACTTAAAAAGAAACGAGCGAAGGACACAGCATAGGTACCGATATCTAACAAAGCTCCACCAGCAAGTTCTGGATTAAAAAAGCGATTGGTTGGGTCGGGTTCTTTGTAACTGCCAAAGGGTGCTTGGATCATTTTTAACGCTCCTAGTTTTTGGGAGTCGATCAAGGAGCGTAATTGCTGATAAAGTGGCATATTGAAAATGGTCATAGCTTCCGCTAAAACTAACTGCTTTTCTTCTGCCAATTTCATGGCTTCTGCTAATTCATCTTTATTCATTGTGATTGCTTTTTCGCACAAGACGTGTTTATTTGCATGCAGTGCTTGCAAAATATAGTCGATATGCTGCCGATTAGGAACAGCGATATAAATGATATCGATTGCTTCATCATTCAAAAGTTCTGCATAACTGCCATATGCTTTAGGAATAGCGTAGCGTTTGGCGAAAGTTTCTGCTTTTTCTAATGTTCTTGAGGCAACCGCTGCCAATTCGCTCGTTTCTTGTTCAAAGCTGTTGGCAAATTCATGGGCGATCGAACCTAGACCGACGATGCCCCATTGATACTTTTTCATACTTCAAAACTCCTTCTCGTGTTATATTTAATAGAGAGTCTTATCATTTAGCACTCTGTGTTTCCTGACTTGATTATAGCAAATATCTCTTTGTTTTTTCAGTCAAAACACTTTAGTAAGAAAGAATAAAGAAGTAGTGATTTTTTTAGGAATTTTAAGTAAAATAAATTAGAGGAGGAGATTATCGTGCATCAAGTATACGTTGATCTTATTATTAGTGTATTACTCGAACAATTCGAGACAGAAAAGAATTTTTTAGATGATTATTTACTGATTAGCGAGGAGCAGTGGCAAGGTTGGAAAACTGGAGAAAAGAATCTTCCTTCTGAAGCCATGCAAAAGATCAAAAATCTCTTTACAGATTATGAATGGATGCTGACACAAAAGATTTTACGTCAGACGATCATTTTCCCTGAAAAAAGGACGACTGCTGTAGCAGAATATAAACAAATCAAAACGAGGATCGCTCAAAAATGGTTAGGAGCAGGGATCGCTAAAGTAGAATTGATCCCGTTGAAAAATGATCAATATCTCAGTCGGTTTCTTGACTTGAAAGTAAGTATTAACTATGATGAATGGGGTTATGATGACATCTTGAATTTCCGTCTGCCTGCTGATATCCAAAAGCAGATCGAAGGAGAAAAGGTGGAACTCCTGGATTGGGTAAACGAAAATTTAGAAGAAACTTACGTTCATGAAAAGGAAGAACCAAAAGAAGAATGAAAGGATTTTTTAATTGAATAAAGTATTAGGATTTGCAGCGGTCGTGATCATGATCGGGGCTATGGGGTATGTCATAGTCAGTGAGCAACATACATCAACTGCCGTAGAAGCTGAAAAACAAACAACGGAGAAAGTTCAGACAACAACTTCATCCAGTAATGAAAAGAAGACAAGTACTTCAACTAAGAAAACAAAAAATAACCTACCAGATGTTAAGGCAGAGGACTGGGAGTTGATTCTTGTTGGACCCGATCATAAGCTCGATCAAGAAATTGATGAAGCAACACAATTGACTGCTTTAGACAATGGGTATATGATCGATAAACGCATCAAAGCAAATTACGAGGAACTTGAGAAAGCAGCTGAAGCAGCAGGGTTTCCGTTAGTGATGGTCTCGGCTTATCGTTCAGTTTCCTCTCAACAAGCTGTCTTTTCCCAAAATGTACAACAAGTGATGAGTAGTAAAGGTGTTTCTGAAGATGAAGCAACAAAGATCACAAAGCAGACGATCACAGTTCCTGGGTATAGTGAACATCATACGGGGCTGGCTGTCGATGTAGTAGATCACAATTGGTACAACAATTATACTTCTCAACTGCTAGACGCAAGTTATGGCGACCAGCCAGGTGCGAAATGGATCGCTGAGAATGCGCCGAAGTTTGGGTTCATCGTTCGATATCCAAAAGATCGTCAGGATATAACGAAAATCACTTATGAACCATGGCATTTGCGTTATGTAGGAATAGAAAGTGCGGAATATATCACGAAGCATGATCTGACGTTGGAAGAGTACTTGGATCAATTGAAAGAAAAATAGGAGTATCCGATGGCCAAAAAAAAATGGAAAAAGCAAAAGCGTAAAAATGTCCGTATTATTGCTGTTGTTTTGGGTGGAATATTGATCATGATGGCTTTTGTTCTTTCTTTACGAAGTTTGTCCACACCTTTTTCAGATCAACCACAAGAAACTGAAGCAAAAAGCCATCAACAGTTTATTGATCAGCTTGCTCCTCATGCGAAAGAATTACAAAACGGTTATGGAATCTTGCCTAGCATTATTTTAGGACAAGCGATCCTTGAATCGAATTGGGGAAAAAGCACCTTAGCTAGCGAATACCACAACCTTTTTGGGATCAAAGCATACGGGGATCAAAAAAAAGTAAATCTAGAAACCAAAGAATATGTGAATGAAGAATGGATCACGATCCAAGGCGATTTTCGCGTATATGATTCTTGGGAGCAATCGATGGATGATCACACACAACTTTTTGTGAATGGCGTGGACTGGAACCCTGCATTATACGAGAAAGTAATTACAGCAACGAATTATCGTGAAGCCGCACAAGCACTGCAAGATGCAGGGTATGCGACGGACCCGACCTATGCACAAAAGATCATTCAAGTCATTGAGACATATCATCTGGATCAGTACGATCAATAACAGTCAAAAGGAAGTGGCACTATGGCGGAACAATTTATTCCGGAGATCATGACAGAATTACGTAAAGATATCGTAAAAGTACCCGAAGTAATCATGGAAGCAAGTGGAATTAAGATTTTTGGGAAATTGATCCGCTCCATCATCTTTACCACAGATATAGCAATTGTCAGAAATACAAATGCAAATGCGGTCATTGCCGTCTATCCATTCACGCCACATCCAGCAATTACTAAAAGTATTATTGAAGCAGCAGATATCCCAGTATTCTCTGGAGTGGGCGGTGGTCTTACTCAAGGTGCGCGGTCTTCTTATATGAGTCTGTTTGCTGAAGCGCAAGGTTCCCTCGGGGTAGTACTTAATGGTCCAACGCCATTAGAAACAGTCCAAGAAGTATGCCAAGTGGTGGATATTCCTGTAATCAGTACGGTTACATCGAAATATACAGAAATCGATGAGAAGCTTGAAGCAGGAATCACGATCATTAACATTAGTGCAGGAAAAGAAACTGCTGAAACAGTCAAATATTTTCGAGAAAGATACCCAAAGTTGCCTATTATAGCTACAGGAGGGCCGACTGAAGAAAGTATCAGAGAAACGATAGAAGCAGGTGCCAACGCAATTACGTACACTCCGCCAAGTAATGGTGAGCTATTCAGTCGGAAAATGGAAAAATATCGAAAAATCGAAAAAAATGATCAATCTTGACATTCCTAAATAAAGTTGGAAACAAAAAAGAGTGGGATAAACAGTCTTTATTGCTTCTGACTTTATTTTTTTAGTTTGATCTTTAAGAAAACCCGAACAAAATCGACGTTCAAAATTAGAAATATTAGATTTTAGAAAAAAACGATGAAACTTGGTTGTCAGTTTCAGAAACAAATGTTAGACTATTTTCAATATTTGAAACATAACAGTCGTTCAAGTACTTGGATGACTACGAAAAAAACTATCTTGATTTATCCGCCTATTTTTGGCATTTTTCCTAATAAAAGTCAGAAAAACGATTGTTTGATCGTGTAAGAGCTAGCGTGTGTTTCGTTCTAGTAGTTGGTTATAATTGTTTTTCTGATCATCCTCTACTTATATATCGTCATGATAAGGTTGACAGTATCTAGCCAGTACCGTAAATACTGGACTATAAGTAAAAGAGTGTTTTGTACACCCTTTTTTACTTATCGTTAAGTAAAAGGGTGTTTTTTATTCACGCTGAACCGAGCGGAAAATAGGAATAATTGGAATTTTCTGTGAAAAGTGGTTATTTTTGTATTAATAAATGAAAAAGGAGCAAATAAAGTGAAAGAATTAGTTGAACGTATTCAAAAAGATGGACATGTTTTGGGTGAAGGAGTGTTAAAAGTTGATAGCTTTGTCACACACCAAGTCGATCCAGTATTGATGGAACAAATGGGACAACGTTTTGCAGAAGTATTCAAAGAACAAGGGATCACAAAAGTAGTAACGATCGAAGCTTCTGGTATCGCCCCAGCTTTATTTGCGGCAAAAGAGTTGAATGTACCGATGATCTTCGCCAGAAAAGCGAAAAGCTTAACAATGGATGAAGAATTACTAACAGCATCTGTTTATTCATTTACGAAACAAGTAACCAGTACGATCTCTATTTCTCGTAAGTTTTTATCTGCAGAGGATAAAGTATTGATTATTGATGACTTTTTGGCGAATGGACAAGCGGCAAAAGGGCTGATCGAACTATGTCGTCAGGCTGGAGCTGAAGTCGAAGGTATTGGCATCGTCATCGAAAAATCTTTCCAAGATGGTCGTCAATTATTGGAAGAGATGGGATTAAGAGTTGTTTCACTTGCGCGGATTGCTTCTTTATCCAATGGGCAAGTCGAATTTCTTGAGGAGGACGCATAATCGTGGAAAAAGAAACACAAAATGGCAAAGCCGCTGTCCTAGGCTTACAACATTTACTGGCGATGTATGCAGGTGCTGTAGCTGTTCCATTGTTGATCGGTACAGGCTTAGGGTTTAATCAAGAACAAATGACTTATCTTATTTCCATCGATATCTTTATGTGTGGATTAGCCACGCTGCTACAATTGACTGTCAACCGCTTTTTCGGTATTGGCTTGCCAGTCGTGCTAGGATGTGCGATCCAAGCAGTGGCACCCTTGATTTTGATTGGTAGTAGTAAAGGTGTTGGTGCCATCTATGGTTCGATCATTGCTTCGGGGATCTTCGTTGTTTTGATTGCCGGTTTCTTTTCTAAAATCAAAAAATTATTTCCGCCGATCGTTACTGGAACAGTTATCACTGTTATTGGGCTAACATTGATCCCTGTTGCTATTGAAAAAATGGGTGGCGGGGATTCAGCTGCCTCAAACTTTGGCGATAAAACGAATTTGTTATTAGCGTTTGTGACCATCTTATTGATCGTGGGGGTTCAAATGTTAGGAAAAGGCTTCGTTCGTTCGATTGCTGTCCTGATCGGGTTAGTTGGTGGTAGTCTTTTAGCAGCGTTCATGGGATTGATCGATTTGAGTGCGATCGGTCAAGCACCATTATTCCATGTTCCGCAACCTTTTTACTTTGGTAAACCAACCTTCGATGTTTGGTCGATCCTATTGATGATCATCATTTCAATGGTCAGTATGGTTGAATCAACAGGTGTTTACTTTGCATTAGGGGATATTACAGGCAAAAAAGTCGGAGAAGAAGAATTGAAAAAAGGATATCGTGCAGAAGGTCTAGCTGTGATTTTGGGTGGGATCTTTAATACATTTCCTTATACTGGTTTTTCTCAAAATGTTGGTTTAGTTCAACTTTCAGGTATAAAAACTAGAAAACCAATTTATTTTTCTGCCTTTTTCTTGATCGTATTGGGTCTGTTTCCTAAAATCGGTGCATTGGCACAGATCATCCCTGAACCAGTATTGGGTGGCGGCATGCTTGTTATGTTCGGTATGGTTGCTGTCCAAGGAATCCGTATGTTATTAGAAGTTGATTTTACAAATGATAAAAATCTTTTGATTGCCGCAGTTTCGATTGGGTTTGGCCTAGGTTTCAATATCATGCCGAACTTATTCAGTCAGTTGCCTGAAACAGTACAAATGTTTACAGGAAACGGTATCGTCATGAGTAGTGTAACTGCCATTATTCTAAACTTGATCTTTAATGGGTTCAAAAAAGATGAAGAAATACTGGAAGAAGCGATAACAAGAAAAAATAAATAGAAAAGATCAAATATAGAGGTTGGGACAGAAGTGTTTAACTCCGAGAAATAAGAAGAAATTCACGAAAATTGCTTTTCAAATTTTTGTGAATTTCGCTTATTTCCGAAGGAGTTGCTTCTGCTCCCACCGTTTATTCGGAGTTAGAGTCTGTGGCAAAACTGATTTTTAGTTTTGTCCCACGCTCTATATTTTTGCTCTAGATAAAACACGAACGATTTTGCAAATCATTTAGATAATATTCGAAAATTCTTTGACAACAAAAAAACTCATTGCTAAAATATGGATGTAAAAGAGAGAGAGGAGAAAGACATGAGTGCAACGGTTTCTGTGATTATGGGAAGTACCTCCGATTGGGAGACGATGAAAAATGCTTGTGACATTTTGGATGAATTCGAGATTCCTTACGAAAAAAAGGTGGTGTCTGCACATCGGACACCTGATTTGATGTTTCAATATGCGAAGGAAGCACGTGAGAGAGGGATCAAAGTGATTATTGCGGGGGCAGGTGGTGCTGCTCATCTACCGGGGATGGTGGCTTCTCAAACGACACTACCAGTTATTGGTGTGCCGGTACAAACACGAATATTGAATGGATTGGATTCGCTACTATCGATTGTTCAGATGCCTGGAGGAGTACCAGTTGCAACGACAGCAATCGGAAAAGCAGGGGCAATTAACGCTGGACTACTTGCGATAGAGATGCTTTCAATGTATGATTTAAAGTTGGAGGCTAAATTAGCGCAACGACGCTCAATGTTAGCAGAAACTGTTATAGAAAGTAGTGATCAACTTGGTTAAACCTTTGTTGCCTGGATCAACGATCGGGATCGTCGGTGGCGGTCAGCTTGGCCGCATGATGGCGATCAGCGCGAAAGAAATGGGCTTTAAAGTAGGTGTTCTTGATCCTGTAATTGATTGTCCAGCTGCACAAGTGGCAAATTGGACGATTCAAGGAACCTACGATGACACGTTTGCACTAGAAGAACTTGCTAGAAGAACAGATGTTATCACTTATGAATTCGAGAATGTCAGTGTCGAAGCACTTAATGCGATTTTACCAATGTCATTTATCCCCCAAGGAACGGATCTATTGGCTATCACACAGGACCGGCTGTTAGAAAAGTCCTTTTTGGAAACAAACAACATCGTCATCGCTCCTTATGCGACAATCGTTAGCCCAACGGATATCCAAGATGCAATTGACGGGATCGGGTATCCTTGTGTATTGAAAACAACGCGAGGAGGATACGATGGAAAAGGGCAATATGTATTGAGAAGTCGTACAGATCTTGCTCCAGCGATGGATCTGTTAAGAGAAGGAACTTGCGTATTGGAAGCATGGATCCCTTTTGAAAAAGAAATCTCGATCATTGTAGCAGGGAATGGTCAAGGCGAATATAGTACATTTCCAGTAGTTGAAAATATCCATCGTAACAATATTTTACACGAAACGATTGCACCAGCTCATGTTTCTAGTGAAGTAATCGAAGAAGCAGAGCGGATCGCTCGAGTAATTGCCGAAGCAGTGAGCTTGTCGGGCGTTCTAGGTGTCGAGTTATTTTTGACGAAATCAGGTGGATTATACGTGAATGAACTAGCACCACGTCCGCACAATTCAGGACATTACTCCATCGAAGCTTGTTCGATGAGTCAGTTTGATGCCCATATCCGTGGAATTTGTGGTTGGCCATTGAGTGACAAAGTTCGTTTGCTCAGCGATGCAGTCATGGTAAACGTATTAGGAGAACAACTGCTTGAAAGTTATCATCTCATCGACAAGAAGCCTGACTGGCAATTTCATTTTTATGGGAAATCACAAGCGAAAAAAGGACGTAAAATGGGACATATCACCATTTTGACTGAAGATATCCAACAAACATTGGATGAAATAAAGAAAACCAATATTTGGGATTAAAGGAGAATAATTGATGCTAGAACGTTATACACGACCTGAAATGGGCAATATCTGGACAGAACAAAATAAATATCAAGCATGGCTTGAAGTGGAGATCTTAGCTGATGAAGCTTGGGCCGAATTAGGAGAAATCCCTAAAGAAGATGTACAAAAAATCAGAGAACATGCTTCATTCGATATTGACCGGATTTTAGAAATCGAAAAATCGACACGTCATGATGTTGTGGCCTTCACACGTGCAGTTTCGGAAACGTTAGGTGAAGAGAGCAAATGGGTCCATTACGGATTGACAAGTACAGATGTTGTCGATACAGCTTATGGCTATCAGATCAAACAAGCAAATGATATTTTAAGAGAAGATTTGAAACGTTTTACAGCAATTATTGGCGAAAAGGCAAAAGAACATAAGTTGACAGTCATGATGGGGAGAACGCATGGGGTACATGCTGAACCAACGACTTTTGGTTTGAAATTGGCTACTTGGTATTCTGAAATGAAGAGAAATATCGAACGTTTTGAACATGCTGCCAAAGGAGTGGAAGCTGGCAAAATCTCTGGCGCAGTGGGTACATTTGCCAACATCCCGCCTTTTATCGAAGAATATGTTTGTGACAAGTTGGGTATTCGCCCACAAGAAGTGTCTACACAGGTTTTACCACGGGATCTACATGCAGAATATTTTGCAACAATGTCCTTGATTGCAACGAGTATCGAGCGTTTTGCGACGGAGATACGAGGATTGCAAAAATCTGAGACACGAGAAGTAGAAGAGTTTTTCGCTAAAGGTCAAAAGGGGTCCTCTGCAATGCCTCATAAGCGAAACCCGATTGGATCAGAGAATATGGCTGGGTTGGCGAGAGTGATCCGCGGTCATATGGTCACGGCGTATGAAAATGTATCATTGTGGCATGAAAGAGATATCTCACATTCTTCAGCAGAACGCATCATTTTACCTGATACGACGATCTTATTGGATTATATGTTGAATCGTTTTGGGAATATTGTTAAAAATCTAACGGTTTTCCCTGAAAATATGAAACGAAATATGTCTGCTACATTTGGCTTGATCTATAGCCAACGTGTCATGCTCAAATTGATCGACAAGGGTATGACAAGGGAAGAAGCTTATGACTTGGTGCAACCAAAAACGGCATATGCTTGGGACAACCAAGTACAATTCCGTCCGCTATTAGAAGAAGATCCAGCCATTACTTCGGTTTTATCGAAAGAAGATATCGATGATGCATTTGATTACCGTCATCATTTAAAAAATGTGGATGTGATTTTTAAACGGGTAGGATTAGAATAAACAACGAATAGTTGAATATAAAAAAGTTACTGCAGTGCTACGATCACTAGATCGATTGTGAACTATCAGAATAACCAAAAAGGGTACGACAAACGGATTGTCGTACCCTTCTTTTGTATTTATAACTGTAAGGTTCAAAAACTACGCGTAAACAGCGTGATCTCCATAAGCAAAATGTTGTGTATGAAGTAGCTGTAATAATTCTTCAATAAAAGTATAAGTGAATTCTTGTTGATCGTAGGTTACTTGAATTCGATAATGGTTTTTAAAAAGTCTTTGTTCATGAATTTGGCAGATGACCAAATGATGCTTCGTGTTTGTTTGGAACTGAAACGTTCTTTTACGGCATTCCGTTCGTCGTTTAGCCGCACGGCGGATTTTACGGAAGGTATAAAAGCTCGTATCTTTGTTACATAAATAGACATCTTTGATTGAGAGCAAGTCATTATACAGACGGGCTTTCTCTTCTGGTGATAATTCCGATAAAAAACGTTTGGCATAGGTTGACTCTTCCATTCAATTACCTCCTTGAACAAAGTATCCAAGTTTATTTAATTCTACTATAGCACCATTTTTTATCTGTGTAAACGCTTGTCAAGATTTTCCATCAGCTTTAAAAGATAAAAACACGAACATTAGATAATTTTAATGGTGAAAATGTACATATTTTTATTGATTGATCTGACAAGCCTTGTTAAAATCAAAAGTGAAAAAACGAACAAAAAAAAGCGGTTTGCTGATGAACGTAAAGTAACTAAGGAGATGGAACTGTGGATAAGAGAGATTTGCTCTATGAAGGAAAAGCCAAGAAAATGTATCGTACTAGTGATGAAGAAGTGATTTGGATCGAGTATCTCGATCAAGCTACTGCGCTTAACGGTGCAATGAAAGATGAGATCGTTGGTAAAGCAGAACTGAACAACCAGATCACAAGTAAGATATTCAATTATCTAAACGACCAAGGTATTGAGAATCATTTTATTAAACAACTATCAAAACACGAACAATTAGTAAAAAAATTAAATATCATTCCTTTAGAAGTAGTCGTGCGTAATGTCGCTGCGGGGAGCTTTTCTAAACGTTTGGCGATACCAGAAGGACAAAAGTTACCTCAGCCTATCGTTGAATTTTATTACAAAAATGATCAACTAGATGATCCATTTATCAATGATGAACATGTTTTGTTTTTGAAGGTAGCAACGATGGCGGAAATTGCTGAATTAAAGGAACAAGCAAAACGAGTGAATGATGCTTTAGTACCATTGTTCAAACAGATCGGCTTACAACTGATCGACTTTAAATTGGAATTTGGCAAAACCAGTGATGGAACTATTCTTTTAGGAGATGAGATTTCTCCTGACACGTGTCGCCTTTGGGATCTAGAAACGGAAGCCCACATGGACAAAGATGTTTACCGCCGAAAAATCGGTGAGATCGTTCCTGTATATCAAGAAGTATTGAATCGCTTAGAAAAAATCAATCAATAAAAAAACAATGGGTAAAAGGAGAAAAGCACATGTATTTTGTAAAAGTCTATGTCACCTATAAAGATTCTGTTTTAGATCCTCAAGGAGAAGCGGTCAAAAATGCCGTTCATCGTTTAGGGTATGACACTGTAGAAGAGATTCGAATCGGCAAATACTTCGAGATCCAAGTCTCTGCAGAGAAACAGGCAGTTGAAGAAACGATCGAAGCAATCTGTGACAAATTGTTGGCGAATGTCAATATGGAAACGTATCGTTATGAAATCGAACAATTGGAGGAAATCTAATATGAGATTTGCTGTGGTCGTCTTTCCTGGATCAAATTGTGATGCAGATATGTTATGGGCAATACGTGAAATCATGGGTGTCGAAGCCGATTACGTTCGTTATGATGAAACTTCATTAGCAGGTTTTGATGGTGTTTTGCTTCCTGGTGGATTCTCCTATGGCGATTACTTGCGTTGTGGAGCGATTGCCCGTTTTTCATCGATCATGGAAGAAGTGATTCGTTTTGCCGATGAAGGAAAACCAGTTTTTGGTACCTGTAACGGTTTCCAAATATTGACGGAAGCAGGCCTGCTTCCAGGTGTCTTGAGAAGAAATGATTCTTTACGCTTTATCTGTAAGTCAGTACCGTTAAAAGTGAATAACCAGACACCTTTTACTTCGGAATATGAGGCCGATGAAGTCATTCAGTTACCTGTAGCACATGGGGAAGGAAATTATTTTTGTGATGAAGAGACCTTACAGGAATTGAAAGAAAACAATCAGATTGCCTTTACTTACGCTACTGAAAATATTAATGGTAGCGTAGCAAATATCGCAGGTATCACGAATAAAAAGGGGAATGTACTAGGGCTGTCTCTTATACACATCTCCGAGCCCACGAGACCGAGGCTGATCT
>ENA-OXDS01000076-OXDS01000076.1-human-gut-metagenome-genome-assembly--contig:-NODE-76-length-13210-cov-40.1775_pt1 | contig 13210 bp, 8 predicted proteins | sample MGYA00249347_ERZ652227 | MGnify/ENA primary metagenome ERZ652227 (study PRJEB26925, sample SAMN05826540) | human gut metagenome | biome: ENVO:2100002; feature: ENVO:00000062; material: ENVO:00002003...
AGGTGACGATGCGATCAGCGTATGAGGCCATCTGCGGATCATGGGTGACCAGCACGATGGTCTGGTTGAAGTCGCGGGCGAATGCGCAGATCATCGTCATGACCTCGGTTTTGGTTCTGGAGTCGAGGTTGCCGGTCGGCTCATCGGCGAACACCACCTCGGGCTTGGTCACAAACGCCCGGGCGATGCCGACGCGCTGCTGTTGGCCGCCCGACATCTGGCGCGGGTAATGGCTGAGACGATGGCCGAGCCCGACTCGTTTGAGTACGCCACGCGCCGCACGTTCGCGCTGTTCCTTGGGCACGCCGCGGAACATCAGCGGCATTGCCACGTTTTCCAGCGCGGTCAGATTGGGTAGCAGGTTGTACGACTGGAACACGAATCCGAGATGCTTCTGGCGGAAGGCCGCCAGCTCACGCTCGTCGAGTTTGCTGACGGGCACACCGCCGATGCGCACGCCGCCGCGCGTCGGTTTTTCCATGCCGGCCAACTGGTTGAGCAGCGTGGATTTGCCGGAGCCGGACTCGCCGAAAATGCAGCAGATCTGGCCTTGCGGGATACTGAGATTGACACGGTCAAGCGCCACCACCGTCTCATCCTCGACGGGGTATTCCTTGCGTAGGTTTCTTACCTCGATGATTGCTCGCGGCACGGGCCCTTCTTCCTTCGTTCGTCGCCATTGGCGGACGCGCGATAGCTGGTTATTATCCAGCACATCTCAAATCAGAGTATAGCCGTTATGCAGGAGCCGCACCCCTTAAGGGTGTTCCCGGATGGCAGTGATAAGCATATAACCGCTGAGCTCGAGGTCGACGGTTCAGGCTCCAGACGGACCCAGACCGGCATAATGCCCAAAAGCCCCTGGCCCCCACAAACGATGAGGAACCAAGGGCTTATTACATCGTGACCCCGGACGGGCTCGAACCGTCGACCTTGAGATTAGAAGTCACATGCTCTATCCAGCTGAGCTACGGGGCCAAACTCATGTAAGTCTAGCCGTAGGGGTGTAAAACACCTCGGCGTAACGTCGGCTTGCACCGGTACCATCGGCGATATGGGGACAACGGAGAGCAACATAGATCACACCGCATCGGGCCAGACCGTCGCAGGCGATAGTGGTGAGCTCACTTTCACATACGCACAGGGTCGTTTTGCCAGTGAAGGCAGGGATTGGGAAAGCCCGGTTGTGACCAACATGACTGCATCCGTCTCTGCCGATGCCGGTAATGCCCTCGCCGGCAGCATCATCAACACCGGCTCCAACAACACTTTCACCAGCACCACCGAATCGTCGCTTGCCACCCTGCTGTCCGACCAATGCCCGTTCGTTATCAAGGCCACCATTTTCGAGGGCAATGGCAAAAACGCCATTCGCGAACGTCACACATTCACCGGCTCGGTGCTGCGCCAGCTCGACCAAGCCAGCGCCCTGCTGAACGGCATCAACGAATCCGGCCAACACCCGGCCATAGCCCTGCGCGAAGCATTGGTCAACGCACTGGAACATCGCGATTACACGTACTCCGGCCCCACACTGATCAATATCTTCGATTCCCGCTTGGAGATCGTGTCGCTCGGCGGCCTGACCGATGGTTTGGAAATCAATGATCTACTCAACGGCGTATGCCAGCCACGCACCCCGCGTTTGGCTGAATTGTTCGCCGATCTGGGCCTCTGCGAGAACTGCGGTACCGGCATTCAACGCATTATGGACGCCTACGCGCAGAGCGCGGTCAGTCCGCAACTGCGCGTGGGCCCCACTTCGGTGGCAATGGTGCTGCCCATCCCGGTATCGGCCGAGGCCGCATCCTCGCATCGAACCGATACCGATGCATCCGCCGCGCCCAGCACCACTGACGAGGCGCAGCGCGCCAAAATGTACTCATTCCCCACGATTCAGCGCATGACGGATAACGCCGCAGATGCTTTGGCCGGCGCACGCATCATCGGCTGCGCGCCATTGCAGACACTGATTCTCGGCAGCGGATTCGGCGAGCGCCCGGACGGTGACGATCAGGTCAGTACCCGCCCGCTCGATACGGCAACGCTGGAACCGTCGCCTCAAACGTTGGAGCAGTTCACGCTCAATTTCCTCGCGTTCCGCGGCGTAAAGCTCAGCCGTAAAACCATGCAGAAAGCGCTTGGTCTGAACAAGGATCAGATGATGCAGCTCTTGGACCAGCTGGAGTTGAGCGGCAAGATCGAACGTCATACACACGCCAAGTCCACCACGTATTCGCTGGCACATGCCTCAGGACGGTAGCGACCAGGGCGACAACGACCAAATCGTCAACAACCCAAGCAGCAACGACCAGAGCAACACAGCCCAAGGCGCGATAAAGCAGCAGCTCAGTTCTCGAATACGCGATCGCGAATCATGCGACCGGATTCGTCGAGCGCGGTGGAGAACCGGCCGTAGTCGGACAGAATCACGCCCATGTACAGCATGTCCACGAGCGCGGTATCGGCCACGCACGAGAAAATCGCATTGCCATAAATCGTATGCGAGTCACGACCCGTCAGCAACGTCACGTCGGCCCAGCTGGCCAGCGGCGCGCCGATGGCATTGGTAATGGCGATGGTTTTCGCACCATGCGATTTCGCCAATCGCAACGCTTTGACCGTATCCGCCGAACTGCCCGAATGAGAGAAGGCAACGGCCACAGCGCCGTGGGTCAGGTGCCCGGCACCGATCTGCTGCAGGTAAGCGTCAGTATTGAGACGGCACGTCAGTCCCAGGTAGCCGAGCTTGGTGAACAGATCCATCGCCGGTGTCAACGAGTTCTCCACGCCGAAAATGTCGATGAACTCCGATTCGGCGAGTAGGGCGACCGCCTTGCGATAGGCCTTGGGGTCCAACGCACTGTGCAGCTCATCGATCAGCGCCTTCGCGCCATCGGCCGCTTTGCTGGGAATCTCATCCTCGCCATCCCACGGATTCAGATCGAATCCATCCAACGGATTGAAGGTCACTTTGTGCTCGGCGGCCGGATGGCGCAACACGTACCGCAGTTCACGGTAACCGCCGAAGCCGAGCTTGCGGGCGAAACGAATCACCGTCGGCTGGCTGACGTGGGCGATGTCGGCCATCTGACCGACGGTCAGGTCGGCCGCCTCCTCGATATGATCCCGAATATACTGGGCCACGGCGCGCTCCGCCGGACGCAGCGACGGATACACGTGGTCGATGCGCTCGCGTATTCCCACCGAGGACTGCACAGCCACGCTCCTAGTCGCCCGTATTTTCCATTCCCGTTTCGAGGGTACCGGCTGTATACCGGCGAACAGTCGACTTGGATTGACCGCAACATGAACGGTGAGCGAACTCTTCCGTTTACCTTTCCGCTCCATTCCCTCTACAATCGAAACCATGGTGCGGATTAGCGTGGGAAGCCCCACCCATCACACAAGCGGGCGGCTGTACGGCGTGTTCCTCGAGGACATCAACCATGGTGCGGATGGCGGGCTGAACGCCAACATGGTGAACAACTACAGTTTTGACGGCGTCTATCTCGACCATCACACGTGGCGTATAGCCGGCGCCGAACGATGGCGTACACAGGCCGATTCCCTGCGTTTCTGGGATTTCATCAACTGTTCCGCCGCCAGCCTCGGCAGTGAGATACGCGGGATTCACGGCCAGCGGGTGACCACCGACTGTCCCGCCCCGCCAATTCACGCACATAGCCGATACGCTCGCATCACGTCCGATGTTCCTTCCGAAACCGGCCCTGCATATCTGGAAAACCTCGGCTATAACGGAGGCGGCGACAACGGGGGCGAGCCCGCGTTCTCCATCGTCGCCGACCACACCTATTCCGTCAGTCTCGCGGTACGTCCGGTTCATGGGCGGGCCGAGCTGTCCGTCGGCGTGGTCGATAGGTATGGCCTGCCGCTCACCAGTATCACTCGATTGTCGTATATCGTGGACTCCGATCCGCTTGACGGTACGGAAGAGACCGGTCTGAGGCAGGACGATGGGGCCGATGCGCAGGATTCCGGCGTTTCGATCAGTCCGGATTCGTCGGATGATGCCATCGTCATCGGTCGTGACGGCTGGTACCGGTTCAACGCCGACGTAACCGGCCTGAACACCGATTACGGCAAGCTGCGTATCACCATTGACGCCGGCGAACGCACCACGTTCGATCTTGATCTGGTGCAGTTCATGGATGCGGGCTATTGGGGCGCGGGCGACCCGAGATGGCGTTACGGCAAGCTGCGCCGCGATTTGGTGGAGACCATTCAGGCGTTGCATCCAGCGTTTCTGCGATTCCCCGGCGGCTGCATCGTCGAAGGTGTGACGCCCGGCAATGAATATCGCTGGAAGGATACCGTCGGCTCTCTGGCCGCGCGACGCCAACAGTATTCGATGTGGTCGTTCAAGATGCCGGATGGTTCCAGCTATTCGCAGAGCTACCAGATCGGTTTCTACGAATATTTCTGCCTGTGCGAGGACCTCAAGGCCAAGCCGCTGCCTACCCTGTTCGCCGGCATCGCATGCCAGTCGCCCGGCCGCGATCCGCGCCACATGGATATCAATTCGGCAACCTTCCGCAACAATGTTATTCAGGACTACCTGGACCTTATCGAATTCGCGAATGGCGATCCGGAGTCCAGCTCGTGGGCCGCGGTCCGGCGTGATATGGGCCATCCAGAACCGTTCGGCCTGGACATGATCGGCGTGGGCAACGAAAACTTCGGGGCTGACTACGTGGCCAAGTTTGACATGATCAGCGAGGCCATTCACGAACGATACCCGGATATGCTGTGTGTGATGAGCGCCGGACTGTTCCCCTTCCAGCCGGCGATGAAGCGCATCTGGGACCATGCGCGAGCGTTGGCCGCAACCGATTCCGGGGCACATGATTCCGCCACCAGTGACGCGATTATCGTCGACGAGCATTCCTACCACTCCCCCGAATGGTTTGCATCACAAGCGTCACGATTCGATACTTACCCGCGTTGCGGCGCCGGCGTCTATTTCGGCGAATATTCAGCCAACGGCTATTTTGCCGGCCAACCACAGGCCGAACAAGGCGCGAACACGTGGAAGTCGGCACTCGGCGAGGCCGCGTTCCTGACCGGTTGCGAGCGCAATTCCGACGTGGTGCGCATGACCTCCTATGCGCCGCTGCTCGCGCACATCCCGGCTAAGGGGTGGGCGCAGAATCTTATCGAATTCAATCCGGCGCATGTGAACCCCACGGTGAATTATGAGGTGGAGCGGCTGTTTTCCACGCATCTGGGCGACACGACGTATGCCGTATCCATCAAGCAGACTGCGTCACGCCCCGCCAAACATCTGTATGTCAGCGCCACCGGGCATGACGGGGATGACGCCTGCCGTTACATCAAAATCGTCAATACCTCCGATTCCCCGGTGGATGTGACGTTGGAAATCGCGCGCGGACTGGCCGGGCTGGGCACCTCGCCATCGCGACCGGTGCGTTTGGAGGTGACGACGTTAAGCGCCAGTCCGACGGCGAAGACCACTATCGGATACCGCGGCGAGGCTTCGGGGGCGATTGTGCCGGAACGTCGGGCTTACACATTGCCGTCGCCGTCTTCATTGCTGGCGATGAAGATCAAGCCGTACAGCGTCACGCTGGTGGTTTCGCGCTGATTGGCATCGGCCATTAGGCCGATTCCTTTGCCGTTAGAATCACCCTCAAGGATGAGGGGAATCGTGCAGATTCAGGGAATAATAGGGGCTATCCCCCATAGCGAATACAAGCGCGGGAGGGCAGGATGGAAACCACGGCGGCCAGAAGACCGCCGGCCAACGATGAAGGAGTGTGCGGTATGTTTATCAATCTGTTCCGCAGGCAGCGCCCTGCGCTCGCCCGGCTGGCCCGCAACTCCAACGCCTATCGTCAGCCGATGGTTGCGGCCGTATCATCGTCCGCAGTCGGCGTATCCAGCATCACCTCTGCATCCACCACAGCCAACACAGACGGCGTATCCGGCGTATCCACGCTGGATGCCACCATCGGCAGCATTCATGACATCCCGCAGTCGGCCATGAGCCGACTGACTGGCTCCCCCACCGTATACGCGCGGTAGACCACCCCAGTCGGCTTCGCCGACAGCCCCCGTCAGCGGGGGCAGAGATGGCACAGTCGGCTTCGCCGACAGCCCCCGCCAGCGGGGACAGAGATGGCTGGGCTCAAAAACTCGGCTCGATAATCCAGCTCAAGGTCAGCAATACGGCCAAAAACAGTACGTTCACGGCGGAGTAGAAGGCCAGATACCGGCCTTTCTTGTTACCGATGAAGATGAAGAACATGCAGAAGGTGAGCGGCAGTCCCCAATCCACGTATTTGAATACGCGCCGATCGGCGAACAGGAACACGACGACCACGTGGTCTGCCCCGTTCGCCCGACAACGCTATGCGCATGCCACAGCGAACTGATGATGGCTTCCTCGCTTATTCATTCGTCGAATGCACTCATCGATGTGGGTATGTAGCCATCAAAAAACTCGACAACCGCAATGAGCCAGTCACTTGGCTACATCTGTGCTATCGTCTCGCCAATGATTCGAATGCCGGTATCAATGTCAGCAGCATCCGGGCGCACAAAGTTGAGACGGATGTGGGAATCATCCATTTCGTCAACGTCGAACACGCTGCCCGGCATGAACGTGACGCCTTGGGAACGGCAGGATTCCAATACATCCAGAGAGCGCACGCCGTCCGGTAAGGAAACCCAAATATAGTAGCCGCCTGCAGGCACGGTCCAATACACTTCATCCGGCGCATACTGTTCCAATGCTGCGATTGCTGCATCTCGTCGAATGCGGTAAGCCTTAATCAAACCGCGCAAATGTTCGGCGACGCGGCCTTCTTTAAGCAGTTCCAGGCAGATGCGCTGCGATGACGTGCTCGTATGCTGGTCGACCATGCGCCGCAGAGCCGCCAGCCGGTTGATCACATGCGGGTCGGCCACAACCCATCCCGTGCGCAGGCCCGAAGTGACGGTTTTCGAGAACGTCGACAAATACATCACGTATCCCGCATTCTCCATGCCCTTAAGCGGTATGGGGCGATGTGCGTCGGACGATCCCCCGCCGTACCACAAATCGCCGTAAGCATCGTCTTCCACGATCAGACACTGATAGCGCCGCGCCACGTCGATGAGTTCGCTGCGTCGTTCGGGCGGCAGCGTGGTACCGGTGGGGTTTTGGAACGTCGGGACGGTGTAGATGAGCTTGGGCCGGAATCGCGCGCAATAGCCGTCCAACAGGTCTGTACGCATACCGTGCTCGTCCACTGGAACGCCGATGATGCGCGCATCCGCCGAGCGGAAGGTCTGCAATGCCGGGAAGAACGTGGATTGTTCGACCAGCACGCAGTCGCCGGGGTTGATGAACGCGCGCACGATGAGGTCGATGCCCTGCTCGGAGCCGGAGAGCACCATCACGTTGCGGACGCCGCATTGTACGCCTCGTGTGCGCATATGTTCGGCAAGTAGCGCACGCAACTCTTCGAATCCCTCGATAGGTGATTCCGGTTGGCCGTCGAATTCCCGCGATTCGAACGCCTCGATGCTCACCTTGCGCAACAAATCGTCCGGGATATCCGCCGGGTTCGGCGAACCGGTGGCGAAGTCAATAATGGTGTCGCCGCGCTGCGCCCGCTCGGCCGAGGCGATGTCATGGTAGGTAAACCGGTTGGAATAATCAGAGAACAACACCGACCATGGCGGACGCACGACGGTTGGCTCCGGGCCCTGAACCGAACGGCTCTCACGAATCGTATGGACCGCCGCAGAGCTGCTGCCCTGGTCCGTCGTCAAGAAACCAGTGGAGGTAGCACGTTCTACGTCGCCGGAAGAGGAGGCTTGCGATGTTCCCATTTCTGCCGACGATCGTGTTGTTCGCGTTATCGCATTCCCGAAGTCACTGTTTGACGTGTGCGGTGTTCGGCTTGCGGAGGCAGCCGGCAGCACGAACGTGCCTTTGCCGACTTTGGAGGCGATAAGACCTTCGTCCTTGAGCTGCTGATACGCCTGCAACACCGTGGTGCGATTGACTTCGAGACGCGAGGACAGCTCGCGTTCGGGAGGCAGGCGGTAGCCCTCGGCCATCGCGCCGGAGACGATCTGTTCACGCAGCCCGGCAGCCAGCTGCCGGTACATCGGCACCTTGCTGCGTCGATTCAGCTCAAGCTGCATGGCAGATCGTCTCCTTGATTCGTCAGTCGGATACCAGTCTAGCGGCAGACGAATCGACTACAGCGACAGGAAGAGCTCGTGGATGCGGGTATCGTCCGTGAGTTCCGGGTGGAAGGCGGTGGCCAGGATATTGCCTTGACGCAAGCCCACCACGTGGCCATCGACTTCGGTTTCGACCGTGGCCTCAGGGCCGACCGACACCACGTACGGTCCGCGGATGAACACCAGTGGGAAGTCCGTGATACGCTGCGGATCATCCGCTGCACCAAAATCGGCGGTGGCCTGGAAACTACCGAGCTGACGACCATAGGCGTTGCGGCGTACGACGGCGTCGAGCGCGCCAAAGTAGACGTTGTCGTCATTGTCGAGCTTTTTAGCCAGCAGAATCATGCCGGCGCAAGTGCCGAATACCGGTTTTCCTGCCTTGATGTGGACGGCGATAGGCTCGAACAGTCCGGTCGAATGCAGGAGCTTGCCCTGTGTGGTGGATTCGCCGCCGGGTAGAATCACGCGGTCGATGGATTCATCGAAATCCTCGGTCGCGCGCAGCAGTTTCCACGGCGCACCGAGCTTGTCCAGCACCGCCGCATGTTCGGCGAATGCGCCTTGTACGGCCAGGATGCCGGTCACGCCGTGCTTGGCGTTTTCGGCGTCCTCGGACTCTTCTTTGGAAATATATTCAACAGCTACAACCATGTTGTCTCCTTGGGCCTTGACTCCCGCTGGCGGGAGCGTCACCTTTTCTTGGCTCCCCTCAAAGAGGGGAGCCAAGGTGATGCACTCACTCGCCGCGAGCGGCCATGATGGTCTGAATCTCGTCCTCGTTGATGCCGACCATGGCTTCGCCGAGGTTTTCGGACAGCTTGGCGAGCAGATCGGCGTCCTGCCAGTTGGCGGTGGCCTTGACGATGGCGGCGGCGCGCTTGGCCGGGTCGCCGGACTTGAAGATGCCGGAGCCCACGAACACGCCCTCGGCGCCGAGCTCCATCATCAGGGCGGCGTCAGCCGGGGTGGCCACGCCACCGGCGGCGAAGTTCACGACGGGCAGACGGCCGTTGTCGTGCACGTACTTGGCCAGATCGTAGGGCACGGCCAGCTGCTTGGCGGCCTCGTAGACCTCGTCGTCGCGCAGGCCGACGAGTTCGCGGATCTGCTTGTTCATGGTGCGCATATGACGCACGGCCTGAATCACGTCGCCGGTGCCGGGCTCGCCCTTGGTGCGAATCATGGCAGCACCCTCGGCGATGCGGCGCAGCGCCTCGCCCAGGTTCTTCGCGCCGCACACGAACGGCACGTCGAACTGGTTCTTGTCGATGTGGTACACGTCGTCGGCCGGGGAAAGCACTTCGGATTCGTCGATGTAGTCGATTTCGATGGCCTGCAGAATGCGGGCTTCGGCGATGTGGCCGATGCGCACCTTGGCCATGACCGGAATCGAGACAGCTTCCTGAATGCCCTTGATCATGGCCGGGTCGCTCATGCGGGAGACGCCACCGGCGGCGCGAATGTCAGCGGGAATGCGCTCCAGCGCCATCACCGCACACGCGCCGGCGTCCTGCGCGATTTTCGCCTGTTCGGGCGTGGTGACGTCCATGATCACGCCACCCTTGAGCATCTGGGCCAGATTACGGTTGAGTTCCGCACGATTCTGCGTCATGAGTTTCCCTTCGTTTCGACGCTGCTTGGTATCGCGCTTCATTATTGAACGAATCGGATTGGCCCCACCCAGACCAGTCCAATTTGGATGGGGCCAATCCGCAACTTCTGCACCCATCCAATCCGGCAACCGGTTGTATGGCCTTATGCATCCGGCACGTATTCGAAGATGCGCGCAATCAGTGGGAGGTATTAGCCGACGGTGTTGCCGTAGATTTGGGCTTGGAGGTCTTTACGGGCGGTTTCCATGCGGGCGATCTGGCCGAGGAGGGTTATTTTTTCTTCGCCGTCGGGCAGCTGAGCCATGCGGCGTTTGGCCAAGCCGATCTGACGCATGAAGCCCATGTCCAGTAGCCGGGTGAGCAGTTCGGTGGCATAGCGCTGCTCTTCCGGCGTGGCAGGGCGTAGCTGCACGGCGGCCGCACCACCGCCGACTCCCCCAGGCCCGTTCGACTGCGGAGGTTGTGCGCCATTACCACCGTCGTCGCCAGGCAGTGGCAACGGCATGACGGCCAGCTCGTTGATCACCTGATTGAGCATCGGCCCGCCGGCCTTGGTGAGGTTGTGCATCCACAGCCCCTGCGGGGTATCGTCGGATGGCAGTCCGCCAGCGGCCGCGATCGCCTGGAACAGGGTGCGGAACACCGAAGTCATGAAATGCTCGATGGTCAGCTGCCCGAACATGGTGCGGTCGATGGCGCGCGGCACCTGAATCAGCACGGCCATGAACTGCTGCTCGGCGATGAATACGGCGTCGTCGATCTTGAAATATGCCTGTTCGGCGGCGTCACGGCGCTCCAAAGCCTTGCGCGTGGCCGGATTGGCGTACGGGTTGGTGCCGGGTTCCACACGCGGTTCGTCACGCTCGAATCGACGTTTGGGTGCATAGGCGTCCTCATCGCGCACGTGCATCTGCCGGCGCGCGTTCATCACCTCGCGGCGCATCACCTCAAGGTCCACGCCGATACGGCCCGCGGACTTGCGCGCGTAAGCGTCCCACAGGGAGCGGTCGCGAATCTGCGCCACCAGCGGGGCCACGGCTTTCATCGCACCCACCTGGCCCGGGGTGTAGGTCAGGTCGAACCGGCCGATGGCGGCGTCGATCACGAAATCATACAACGGTTTGGCGCGGGCGATCAGCGAGCGCACCGCCTCGTTGCCTCGTTCGATGCGCAGGTCGCACGGGTCAAGATTGTCATCGGCCACGGCCACGAAGGTTTGGGAGAGGAAGGCCGAATCAAGGCCGAAGGCATGCAGCGCGGCCTTCTGGCCGGCGGCGTCACCGTCGAACGTGAACACAATACGCGAGCTCAATGGCTGATCCTTGACCTTCAGCGGCCCGACCAGCTGGACCGCGCCCAGCGAATCGTCGGCGATCAGGCGGCGCACAATCTTGGCGTGCTCGGCGCCGAACGCCGTGCCGCACGTGGCGATGGCGGTGTCGATGCCGGCCAAGTGCATGGCCATCACGTCCGTATAGCCTTCGACGATCACGACCTGCCGCTTCTTGACGATGGCGGATTTCGCCAAATCGATGCCGTAAAGCACCTGGGTTTTGCGGTAGAGCTGCGTGTCCGGCGTGTTGATGTATTTGGCGGCGATCTGGTCGTCTTCGTATAATTTGCGCGCGCCGAAGCCGAGCGTGCGGCCGGTCGAATCGCGGATGGGCCAGGTCACGCGGCCGCGGAAATAGTCATAGATGCCGCGCTGGCCTTGACGGGCCAAGCCCGCGTCGAGGATTTCCTTCTGCGTGAAGCCCTTGGAGGCCAAGTGGCGCACAAGATTATCCCAACCTTGGGGCGCGTAGCCGCAACCGAAACGTTCGCAATCAGCTTGGGAGAAGTTGCGGCCGCCAAGCAGCTTGCGGGCGGGCAGCGCTTCCTTGGTCAGGATCTGGGAGACGAAGAAGCGCTGGGCTTCCTCGCAGGCTTCCAGCAGTCGCGTGCGCTTGGAGCCGGTGTTCTCGCGGCTCGGGCCGTTGCCGCTGTTCTCGTAGTGCAGCTCGATATGGTACTTGTCGGCGAGCAGTTCCACGGCTTCGCGGAAGTCGATGTTTTCGGATTGTTCGACGTATTTGAATACGTCGCCACCCAAGCCACAGCCGAAGCAGTGCCACACGCCGAGCGAGGGACGCACGTTGAAGCTGCCGGTTTTCTCGTCGTGGAACGGGCACAGGCCCACGAAGGTGCCGGTGCCGGAGGGCTTAAGCGTTACGGTCGCAGATACAATGTCATACAGGTCCGCGGCGGCGCGCACCTTCTCGACATCTTCTTTCTTAATCATTCCGACCATAAGTCTCTAGAGTACCGCCTCACCTGAGACACAGTAAATTTTTACCGTTGGACACCAGTTCTTCTGGGTTCGACTCCCCTCAGACTCAGCGAGGCCCCTTCCAAGAAGTGAACCCGCAGGGCGGAGTATCGCACCCGCCTGACACAGCCTCAGCACAAGATGGAGTGCAGGGCCAGGGCGGAGTTGTCGGTCAGGCTTGCGACCTGATCGATGGCGACGCGCAGGCGCTCGTCGTCGTTGGTGGATTCGTTCCAATCGGCCAGGAATTGGCTTTCCAAAGCGTCGGATGGGAGCGGCGAATCGGCCATAAGCACATCGACCAAATCCGATACGATCTTGAGCTCCTCCTGATGGAATGGCTCGCGCTCGCGAGGCGCCATGACGAAGTACACGGCGATGCCCTTCAACGCCACGATCTCGTAATTCGTGTCCTCGGGAATCACGATGTTCGAGGAATACCGGGTCAACGGCCCGGGCCCATACGTGTCGCGCGTGGCGGTTTCCACCGACCAGCAGAAGCGGCCGATCAAATCGGACGTAATGTTCTTGAGCTGCGCCAACGATTCGCGCGAACCATTGAAATGCGCAGGGAACAAATGCTCTCGGCGCAATCGCATGAACGCGGCCAGCAGCTTGTCGGCATCCCACTTCGCCCCATACCATGCGCGCGTCTGCTCGATGATGTGGTCCAGCATCTTCGGATCGGCGAGCACAATCGGATCGAACGCGCCGGTGGCGATGGAATCCTCGACATCATGCACGGAGTAGGCGACATCATCCGAAAGGTCCATGATCTGGCATTCCATGGGCTTGGTGGCCTGGGGAGCGCCGATTTTGAGCCAGCGGAACACCGGCTCATCATCCGGGTAGACGCAGAACTTCTTCGACCGCTCCCCCTTGGGGTGTTGGTCGGCTTCGGCCAAGGTCCACGGGTATTTGACGGCCGCATCCAAGGCCGCACGGGTCAGGTTCACGCCGGCCGAACGCCCGTCCGGGTGAAAGATCTTGGGTTCGAGCCGGGTCAGGATACGCATGGTCTGCGCGTTGCCCTCGAAGCCGCCGATATTGCTGGCGATGTCGGCGA
>ENA-OXDS01000080-OXDS01000080.1-human-gut-metagenome-genome-assembly--contig:-NODE-80-length-12744-cov-10.9629_pt1 | contig 12744 bp, 8 predicted proteins | sample MGYA00249347_ERZ652227 | MGnify/ENA primary metagenome ERZ652227 (study PRJEB26925, sample SAMN05826540) | human gut metagenome | biome: ENVO:2100002; feature: ENVO:00000062; material: ENVO:00002003...
TCAGCCTCGGTCTCGTGGGCTCGGAGATGTGTATAAGAGACAGGGGATATAGATACCATCAACGTCTTTTGCTAAACTTTTTGTTACTTGTTGGACATCGTTTGTTGTATTTGCTGTTGAGACTTTGACTTTCACGCCTGCTTTTTTCAGTGCTTTTTCAGCTAGATCGCCTTGGATCTTAGAGTTTGCTTCACCATTGTTGTACATGATCCCGATTGTTTTTGCATCAGGCACGATGCTTAGTAATAAATCGATCTGTTTATCGATCGGTACCATGTCAGTTGTTCCTGTCACATTTCCGCCAGGTTTTTCATTAGAGGAAACTAAATGTGCTTGTTCTAAGTCTGTCACGGCTGTCACTGTGATTGGTATCGTTGTTGTTTCATTTAAAAGTGATTGTGCTGCGGGAGTTGCAATCCCTAAAAGCAAGTCTGGATCGTCTTTGACTAGTTTTTCGCTCATGCTCTTCAAGTTATCTTGATTATTTTGAGCATTTTGATAGTCGATGGTTAGATTATCGCCTTCTTTATAGCCGTTTTCTTTCAATCCTTCTTTGAAACCTTTATAAGCAGCATCTAGTGAATTGTGTTGTACAAGTTGTAAGACGCCGATTGTTTTTGTGTTATCTGCTTTTTCAGAAGAGTTCCCTGATGAACCACATCCTGCAAGTGCGAGTAGTAAAGCTGTTCCTAATCCGATCATTAATTTCTTTTTCATTTGTTTTTCCTCCTTAAATTTGAAAACAAAAAATCCATTTAGACAAAACGTCTAAATGGATCGGTCATCGAAATATATGAAAGTAAGTAAATACTTTGCACTCTTTCGCTCAGCCACTTAGCGTAATGTCTACGTGGCCTCTTGTGCAGTACAAAGTGCTTTAGCCATCATAGATACAAACTGTCGTTTAACGTTTGCACCCACGATCAATCATGAATACAAACCTATCTAAAGTAGCTAAAGTAAAAGTTATTCAGTTGTGTTGGTGTTAGTTGGTTGATTTTTATTTTCATAAAAAAGCCCTCCACAATTTGAATTTTCTCAAGTATAGCGGAGGGCCATCCCACTGTCAAGCAGAAATTTCAGAAAATTCTAAAAAAACACGAAATAAATTTTTAGAATACTATAGTAGGAAAAGATTAAGAAAATCTTGTGAAAAGTCAGAGGAAACGCCAGGAAGTGTTGACTTTTATGAAAAATGAGTGTAGTATATGAAGTTGCAAAAACTATCTGATGAAGTGAAGGCAGAAACGAAATATTGTCCGTTTCGGCTTTAATATAAGGAAACAAAAGTAGAAGCTCATGAAGAAATGGTTTCAAGAGAATGTTCTATTTTTGGTTTTTTTTTGCCTAAAAGCCGCAAAAAATGTCTGTTGTTACCTAAATATAATATTTTTAATATTATTGTAACAATTGATCGGGTAGTCTTTTTGAATGACATTTTAGAGGGGTGAAGAGCTTGGCTGGACACGTAGTAAAATACGGAAAACACCGCGAACGTAGAAGTTTCGCAAGAATCAGTGAAGTGTTGGAATTACCAAATTTGATCGAAATTCAAACAGACTCGTACCAATGGTTCTTAGATGAAGGACTAAGAGAAATGTTTGAAGACATTTTGCCAATCGATGATTTTAACGGCAATCTATCTTTGGAATTTGTGGATTATGAATTGAAAGAACCTAAGTATACTGTAGCAGAAGCTCGCGCACATGATGCCAATTATTCTGCGCCATTACATGTCACTTTGCGTTTAACAAACCGTGAAACTGGTGAAATCAAAGCACAAGAAGTATTCTTTGGTGATTTCCCATTAATGACGGAACAAGGAACATTTATCATCAACGGGGCAGAACGAGTAATCGTTTCTCAGTTGGTTCGTTCACCAGGCGTTTATTTCCATGGTAAAGTCGACAAAAACGGAAAAGAAGGATTCGGTTCAACTGTAATCCCTAACCGTGGTGCTTGGCTAGAAATGGAAACTGATGCAAAAGATATTTCTTACGTACGTATCGACCGCACACGTAAGATTCCATTGACTGTTTTAGTTCGGGCTTTAGGATTTGGCTCAGATGATACGATCTTTGAAATCTTCGGCGATAGTGAAACATTACGTAATACGATCGAAAAAGATTTGCACAAAAATGCAAGCGACTCAAGAACAGAAGAAGGTTTGAAAGACGTTTATGAACGTTTACGTCCAGGCGAACCTAAAACAGCGGATAGCTCACGTAACCTATTGAACGCTCGTTTCTTCGATCCAAAACGTTACGACTTAGCAAATGTTGGTCGTTACAAAGTAAACAAAAAATTAGACTTGAAAACACGTCTATTGAATTTGACTCTAGCAGAAACATTGGTCGATCCAGAAACTGGCGAGATCATTGTTGAAAAAGGAACTGTTTTGACTCACCAAGTGATGGAAACACTTGCTCCTTTCATCGAAAATGGCTTGAATTCAGTGACTTACTACCCATCAGAAGACGGTGTAGTGACTGATCCAATGACTGTCCAAGTGATCAAAGTCTTTTCACCAAAAGATCCAGAGCGTGAAGTAAATGTCATCGGTAATGGCTATCCAGAAGCACCTGTGAAAACAGTGCGTCCAGCAGATATCATTGCTTCAATGAGCTATTTCTTGAACTTGATGGAAGGCATCGGCAATGTAGACGATATCGACCATTTAGGAAACCGTCGTATCCGTTCAGTCGGCGAACTTTTACAAAATCAATTCCGTATCGGGTTAGCTCGTATGGAACGTGTGGTACGTGAAAGAATGTCGATCCAAGATACAGAAACATTGACACCACAACAATTGATCAATATCCGACCAGTTGTCGCAAGTATCAAAGAATTCTTTGGTTCTTCTCAGTTGTCACAGTTCATGGACCAAACGAATCCTCTTGGCGAATTGACACACAAACGTCGTCTTTCAGCCTTAGGACCTGGTGGTTTGACACGTGACCGTGCGGGTTATGAAGTCCGTGACGTTCACTATTCTCACTATGGCCGTATGTGTCCGATCGAAACGCCTGAAGGTCCGAATATTGGATTGATCAATAGTTTATCTAGCTATGCAAAAGTAAACAAATTTGGATTTATTGAAACTCCTTATCGTCGTGTTGACCGTCAAACGGGTCGTGTAACAGACCAAATCGATTATTTGACAGCCGATATCGAAGACCATTACATCGTTGCCCAAGCAAACAGCCCATTGAATGAAGATGGCACATTTGCTCAAGACGTAGTTATGGCTCGTGCACAAAGTGAAAACTTAGAAGTGTCAATCGATAAAGTCGACTATATGGACGTTTCTCCTAAACAAGTAGTTGCGGTAGCGACAGCATGTATTCCTTTCTTGGAAAACGATGACTCCAACCGTGCCTTGATGGGTGCCAACATGCAGCGACAAGCTGTACCGTTGATCAATCCACAAGCTCCATGGGTTGGTACTGGTATGGAATATAAATCAGCACATGACTCAGGTGCTGCATTATTATGTAAACACGATGGAGTAGTTGAATTCGTTGATGCTTCTCAAATCCGTGTTCGTCGTGATAATGGTGCATTAGATAAATATGATATTACGAAGTTCCGCCGTTCAAACTCAGGAACAAGTTACAATCAACGACCAATCGTTCATTTAGGCGAAAAAGTTGAAAAAGGCGATACATTAGCTGATGGACCTTCTATGGAACAAGGTGAAATGGCTTTAGGACAAAACGTTCTTGTCGGTTTCATGACTTGGGAAGGGTATAACTATGAAGATGCGATCATCATGAGCCGTCGTTTGGTAAAAGATGATGTGTATACTTCAATCCATATTGAAGAATATGAGTCAGAAGCTCGTGATACAAAATTAGGACCAGAAGAAATCACTCGCGAAATCCCTAACGTTGGGGAAGATGCACTGAAAGACTTAGACGAAATGGGTATCATCCGTATCGGTGCAGAAGTGAAAGATGGAGATCTACTTGTTGGTAAAGTTACGCCAAAAGGGGTTACTGAACTATCAGCAGAAGAACGTCTATTGCATGCGATCTTTGGTGAAAAAGCTCGTGAAGTCCGCGACACTTCTTTACGTGTACCACATGGCGGTGGTGGGATCGTTCACGATGTGAAGATCTTTACTCGTGAAGCTGGCGATGAATTGTCACCAGGTGTGAACATGTTAGTTCGTGTCTATATCGTTCAAAAACGTAAAATCCATGAAGGGGATAAAATGGCCGGTCGTCACGGTAATAAAGGGGTTGTTTCCCGTATTATGCCGGAAGAAGATATGCCATTCTTACCAGATGGAACACCGATCGATATCATGTTGAATCCTCTAGGGGTGCCATCACGTATGAATATCGGACAAGTATTGGAATTGCATTTAGGGATGGCTGCTCGTCAACTAGGCATCCACGTTGCAACACCAGTCTTTGATGGTGCAAGTGATGAAGACGTTTGGGAAACTGTTCGTGAAGCTGGTATGGCTAGCGATGCGAAGACTGTTCTTTATGACGGTCGTACTGGTGAACCATTTGATGGCCGTGTGTCTGTCGGCGTGATGTACATGATCAAGCTTGCCCACATGGTTGATGATAAATTGCATGCTCGTTCAATTGGACCTTACTCATTGGTTACACAACAACCGTTGGGTGGTAAAGCACAATTTGGTGGACAACGTTTTGGGGAAATGGAAGTTTGGGCACTGGAAGCTTACGGTGCAGCATATACCTTACAAGAAATCTTGACTTACAAATCAGATGATGTTGTCGGTCGTGTGAAAACATACGAAGCAATTGTTAAGGGTGAACCAATTCCAAAACCAGGCGTTCCAGAATCATTCCGAGTATTAGTAAAAGAATTACAATCACTTGGTTTGGATATGCGTGTCTTGGATATCAAGGATGCTGAAATCGAACTTCGTGATATGGATGACGAAGACGATGATTTGATCACCGTTGATGCATTGACTAAATTTGCGGAACAACAAACTGCAAAAGAGCTAGAGAAAAAAGCTGCAGAACAAGTAGAAGATGAACGACAAGATGTCATCCAAAACTTTGAAACCGCAGAAGATAAATTAGACTAATCCGGTCTATGAGCTGTAAGGCGGTCGATGATCAGCCGCCTTGCGGTTTTGCCATTAAACGAAATGGAGGGAACCCCTTTTGATCGATGTAAATAAATTCGAAAGTATGCAAATAGGTTTGGCTTCTCCCGAAAAAATCAGAAGCTGGTCTTACGGCGAAGTAAAAAAACCTGAGACGATTAACTATCGTACCTTAAAACCTGAACGCGAAGGGTTGTTCTGTGAGCGGATTTTTGGTCCTACAAAAGACTGGGAATGTGCCTGCGGAAAATACAAACGTATCCGTTATAAAGGAATCGTTTGTGATCGATGCGGTGTGGAAGTCACACGTTCAAAAGTTCGTCGTGAACGTATGGGACACATTGAATTAGCAGCACCTGTTTCACATATCTGGTACTTTAAAGGTATTCCTTCTCGTATGGGTCTTGTATTAGACATGAGCCCACGCGCACTAGAAGAAATCATTTACTTTGCTTCATATGTGGTCATCGAACCTGGAAACACAAACTTAGAGAAAAAACAATTGTTGACTGAACGCGAATACCGCGAAAAACGTGAACAATATGGACAAGAATTCCAAGCAGCTATGGGAGCAGAAGCAATCAAACAATTACTTGATAATGTTGATTTAGATGCTGAAGCAGCTGAATTAAAAGAAGAATTGAAATCTGCACAAGGACAAAAACGTACACGTGCGATCCGTCGTTTGGACATTTTAGAAGCTTTCCGTGCTTCAGGAAATGAACCAAGCTGGATGGTCATGGATGTTATCCCTGTCATCCCGCCAGATCTACGCCCAATGGTCCAATTAGAAGGTGGCCGTTTTGCGACAAGTGACTTGAACGACCTTTACCGTCGAGTAATCAACCGTAATAACCGTTTGAAACGTTTGTTGGACTTGAACGCTCCTGGTATCATCGTTCAAAATGAAAAACGTATGTTACAAGAAGCTGTTGACGCATTGATTGATAATGGTCGTCGTGGCCGTCCAGTTACTGGACCAGGTAACCGCCCATTGAAATCTCTTTCTCATATGTTGAAAGGGAAACAAGGTCGTTTCCGTCAAAACTTACTTGGTAAACGTGTGGACTATTCAGGTCGTTCGGTTATCGTTGTTGGACCATTCTTGAAAATGTATCAATGTGGTCTACCAAAAGAAATGGCGATCGAATTATTCAAACCATTTGTGATGCGTGAACTTGTTCAACGTGAACTTGCTTCAAATATCAAAAATGCGAAACGTAAAATCGAGCGTCAAGAAGACGAAGTTTGGGATGTCCTAGAAGACGTAATCAAAGAACACCCAGTTTTACTTAACCGGGCACCTACGCTTCACAGACTTGGTATCCAAGCATTTGAACCAGTATTAGTTCAAGGTCGTGCAATCCGTTTGCATCCACTTGTATGTGAAGCTTACAATGCCGATTTCGATGGAGACCAAATGGCTGTTCACGTACCATTGAACGAAGAAGCACAAGCAGAAGCACGCATGTTGATGCTCGCTGCTCAAAACATTTTGAATCCAAAAGACGGTAAACCAGTTGTAACCCCTTCTCAAGATATGGTGTTAGGTAACTACTACCTAACGATGGAAGAAGAAGGACGTGAAGGCGAAGGTATGGTCTTCCGTGATCAAAATGAAGCCGTGATCGCATGGCGTAATGGCTACGTTCATTTACATTCACGTATCGGTGTGAACCCTAATTCACTAGGTGAAAAACCATTTACTGAATGGCAAAAAGAACGTACGATGATCACAACTGTTGGTAAGATCATCTTTAATGAAATCATGCCACCAGAATTCCCTTACTTGAATGAACCTACTGACTTCAACTTAACAGTCCAAACACCGGATAAATATTTTGTTGAAGCAGGTACAGATATTCCGGCACACATCAAAGAGCAAGAATTAGTCTTACCATTCAAGAAGAAAAACTTAGGAAATATCATCGCAGAAGTCTTCAAACGTTTCAAAGTAACAGAAACTTCTAAGATGCTTGACCGTATGAAAGACTTAGGGTACAAACATTCCACTCATGCTGGTATCACAGTGGGTATCGCAGATATCAGTGTACTAGATGAAAAACAAGGAATCATTGAAAATGCCCATAAACAAGTTGAAACAATCACTAAACAATTCCGTCGTGGGTTGATTACTGATGATGAACGTTATGAACGCGTAATCGCTGTTTGGAACGTTGCCAAAGACAACATCCAACAAAAACTGATGGAAAGTCTGGAAGCGAAAAACCCAATCTTCATGATGTCTGATTCTGGAGCCCGTGGTAACATCTCCAACTTTACACAGCTTGCTGGTATGCGTGGATTGATGGCTGCCCCTAACGGACGAATCATGGAATTGCCGATCATTTCAAACTTCCGTGAAGGACTATCTGTCTTGGAAATGTTTATCTCTACTCACGGAGCGCGTAAAGGAATGACCGATACAGCCTTGAAGACAGCCGATTCAGGTTATCTAACTCGTCGTTTAGTAGACGTTGCCCAAGACGTAATCATTCGTGAAGAAGATTGCGGTACAGATCGAGGGCTTGAAATTCAAGCGATTCGTGAAGGAAACGAAATCATTGAATCACTAGAAGATCGTTTGATTGGACGTTACACACGTAAAGAAGTCCGTCATCCTGAAACAAATGAAGTGATCATTGCTGGAAATCAATTGATTTCAGAAGACGTTGCAAAACAAATCGTTGATGCAGGTGTTGAAACAGTAACGATCCGTTCAGTCTTCACATGTAACACAAAACACGGTGTCTGCAAACATTGTTATGGACGTAACTTGGCAACTGGCTCTGACGTTGAAGTCGGAGAAGCAGTTGGTACGATCGCCGCTCAATCAATCGGTGAACCAGGTACTCAGTTAACAATGCGTACGTTCCATACGGGTGGGGTTGCCGGAGACGATATCACTCAAGGGCTTCCTCGTGTCCAAGAAATTTTTGAAGCACGTAATCCGAAAGGGCAAGCCGTGATCACAGAAGTAACTGGAGATGTCATCGACATTTCAGAAGACGCTGCGACACGTACAAAAGAAGTAACAATCAAAGGGAAAACAGATACACGTACGTATACTGTTCCTTATACAGCTCGTATGAAAGTTGCTGAAGGCGATATGATCCATCGTGGAGCACCATTGACAGAAGGTTCGATCGATCCTAAACAATTGTTACAAGTCCGCGATGTATTGTCTGTTGAAAACTACTTGCTACGTGAAGTACAACGCGTATACCGTATGCAAGGGGTAGAAATCGGAGACAAACATATCGAAGTAATGGTTCGTCAAATGTTGCGTAAAGTTCGCGTAATGGACCCAGGTGATACAGAAATCTTACCAGGAACATTATTAGATATCGCAGATTTCAAAGACCAAAACTACAATACGTTAGTAGCCGGCGGTGTTCCTGCAACATCTCGTCCAGTCTTACTAGGTATTACAAAGGCTTCATTAGAAACAAACAGCTTCTTATCTGCTGCATCATTCCAAGAAACAACTCGTGTCTTGACGGATGCTGCTATCAGAGGGAAGAAAGATCCACTTCTTGGTTTGAAAGAAAATGTTATCATCGGTAAGATCATCCCAGCTGGTACTGGTATGTCACGTTACCGCAACATGGAACCAAAAGAAGTCGGTGTAGCAAGTGAAAATGTTTATAGTATTTCAGACATCGAAGCACAAATGGCTGCAGAAGATGCAATGAATGAACAAAAATAAGCATAACGTGTAAGTAAAGCGGTCAGAACAGAAGGATTCATCAAGAAATGACTTCTGTTCTCCCTTGTTACTCGAACTAGAGGATGTGATAAAATCTATCACATCCTCTTTTTTTTGAATAAAATAGTAGTCTAGTTCATTGGAACATAAACAGAAATTTATTGAAGCGAATTCTAGCTATGCTCATCTTGTGAGTCATTTTACAGATAAATCGTCCTAGAGTTTATCAAATGATTTTAAAAAATTGTGGATAAAAAAGTAGGAAGAAGCTATCAACAGTCAGTAGGAAACACAAAAAGTTACACGAAAAATAAATCCACAGGTGGATAAGTTTTTTCTTTTTCAATAATTATCCATAATATCAAAAAATTGAGTCTGGAATAGGCAGTAGGAAAAACAGAAATAAAGCAGCTTTTTGAATACCCTGGTAGGGTAATTTAAGCAAATCAATAGGACTTTCATCTAAAATGAGTATGATAAAAGGAAAGGAGTTGATCATTATGGCAGTAAAAAAAGCGGTATTTGCCGGAGGATGTTTCTGGTGTATGGTAAAACCATTTGAAACGCAACCAGGTATATTCTCTGTTGTTTCAGGTTATACAGGTGGACACGTGCCTAATCCAACATATGAACAAGTGACAACAGGAACGACAGGACATACGGAGGCCGTGGAGATCGCCTATGATCCTGACATCATCAGCTATGAACAACTGGTGGAGATCTATTGGCAACAAACCGATCCGACCGATGCGTTAGGACAGTTTGCAGATCGAGGGGATTCCTACCGGCCAGTCATTTATTATGGGAATGAAGAAGAGCGGGAAATAGCGGAAAAATCAAAACAAAAACTGCAAGATAGTGGTCGATTCGATAAACCGATCGTAACGAAAATCGAACCTAAAAGCGACTTTTATCCAGCAGAAGAATACCATCAAGATTATTATAGGAAAAACAAAGTACATTATCAGCTATACCGTGAAGGCTCTGGGCGTGGAGGCTTTTTGAGAAAGCATTGGGGCGATAAAAAGAGCTAAAAAAGATAGAGTCTGGGACAAATCTAAAAATCAGTTTTGCTCCCACCGTGTATTCGTTTCTAAAGAATGAGACAAAAGTGTTTCTTACTTCTGTCCTAGCCTCGTTTTTCTCTCCAATTTCTCAAACCTAAACGACTTTTTTCTCGACCTCTATGTTCGGCCGACAGCTAGGGTGCAACTAGATGTCGGCTTTTTCATTGCTGTAGTATCGCGTTATTCAATATGTTGGACAACGAGTAAAGCCACACTTAAAAAAGGCAGAAAGGGTAACTTTGTGATCTTCTTTTGAAAGAAGAAATGAGTGCAGAGCATAAAACAAATTCCTAAGGCACTAGCAATCAAGACTAAGTACAGTAATTGTACTAGTAAGAGTTGTCCGCTCCAACACCATACAACCAATGAATCACCGGAACCTAAATAATCAGTAGCATAAAAAATCAAAAGACTACTGACAATCGATAGGATCAAAACCGTCGTGAATTGAAAATGCCCAGTAAGCAACCAATAACTCCACAAAATGATCCAAATAAGGTAAAGTATCCTAGAATCAATGAAGAGATAAAAACAATCCATCAGTGAGAGCAAAAAAGCAGAAAGTATCCAAAAAAGGAGCATTGGATCCGTGCTTGGTGCATAGTGGAAGAACCAAACAAAGATCCCACCACAAGCCAGTTCAGCTAAAAAATAGCTTTGGGGTAAGGGAACATGGCAAGAGCGACAGCGAAATCGTTGCAAGCAAATCGAAAGCAAAGGAATCAATTCATACCATGTCAAAAAATGGTGGCAGTTGACACAATGTGATCTGGGAGAAATAATAGAATGACCTTGGGGAATCCGTTGTGCCGACAAACATAAGAAAGAACCAACACAACAACCAATGATAACAGACAGTAACATGAATGTATCCTCCTTTTTAGGTAAGATACGTCAGTAATGCTCCAATTTTTTCGTAATTTTTAGTAGAGGTGATAAAATGAATATCTCAATTGGCATAGATATTGGCACAACCCAAACCAAAGCAGTCGCCTTCGATGAACAAGCACAAGTCATCGATTCAGCGTACTTTCCTTATCCCTTGATCCAAGAACAACCAGGGATGGCAGAACAAGATCAAGAACTGATTTTCCATGCTGTTTGTACAGTGATCCAGCAATTGACTGAACGGTTCTCTAAAGAAGCAACGATTGACGTCATTTCCTTCTCGTCAGCAATGCACAGTTTAATTTTGTGCGATGAACAAATGGTGCCACTTACCCGAATGATCACTTGGGCAGATACACGTGCTGTGGAACAGGCAGAAAGATTGAAGAACACTCCACTAGGTCTAAGCATCTACCAACAAACAGGTACGCCGCTTCATCCAATGACGCCATTCGCAAAAATCAAATGGTTACAAGAAACACAACCGGAACTAATCGAACGTACCGCGTATTATATCGGGATCAAAGAATATATCATTTATCGTTTATTTGGCAAGCTCATAACAGATTATAGTACAGCCTCTGGCACAGGATACTTCGATATCCATCAGTTCAGATGGGCAAAAGAAGTGCTGGATTACTTAAATATCAGTGAAAAACAGTTACCTGAAATAGCTCCACCCACTATGGAGATGCCGAAACTTCAAGCAGAGATGCAAGAAATATTGAAACTCGAAAATGATATACCATTTGTTTTGGGCGGTGCAGATGGTCCGCTCTCAAATTTAGGATTAGGCGCATTTGGGGAGGATATCGCCGCATTAACGGTCGGGACGAGTGGTGCTATCCGATTTATAACAGATCATCCACAGTTGCACCCAGATATGGAGACCTTTTGTTACGTATTGGATCAAAGCCATTGGGTCGTTGGTGGGGCAACAAGTAATGGTGCAGGGATCTTTGATTGGGCAAGTCAAACCTTGATGCAGGAAGTCACGCAACAAGCGATTGCGCAAGGAGACAATCCTTACGATGCCCTGCTCTCAGCAATTGCTTTTGTCCCTCCAGGAGCAAACGGCTTACTTTTCCAACCTTATTTATTAGGAGAAAGAGCGCCACTATGGGATGCAGAGGCTTCTGGAAGCTTCTTAGGTCTCCAACGGCACCACACAGAAAAAGAAATGATGCGGGCAATCTTAGAGGGAATCTGTCTCAACTTGAAACGGATCTTGGAAGGGATCTGCCAAGAAGGTCAGCTATCTGAACTACGAGCGACAGGTGGATTTGCTCGATCCTATGTTTTTCGTCAACTCATGGCAGATGTCTTAGGCTATCCACTCGTCTTTCCAGCTGTTTCTGAGGCCTCCGCTTTAGGGGCTGTTTTTCTAGGCTGGCAGAGCCTAGGGAAAATCAAGGAATTAAATGAAGGCAAAAAATGGATCAAATTAGAGACCCAAGTTCCCGTACAGAAAAATATCCACGAGATCTATGAAATCATTTATCCGACATTCGTTGATACACAACAACAATTAACCAGTACCTATAAACGACTAGCACACCTTCGCCAATCATTAGCCAGAACATGATACTCAAAAAATGAAATCTAATAGATTGAGATGAACCAAAGATGCGATAAAGGGGAAAGCACTGAGGAATACAGATTGAAAAAGAATTGTTCTATGTTGAAAATCATTCTCAAGTAAATGGTTTCATTGTACTTTTGTCTCAAAGTTTACTATGCTTTTAATGTAAATAAAAGTTAGGAGGAAACCAGAAAATGAAATTCCAACAAACCAAAGAAGTATTAAATCAGTTAGTGGCAGATTTGAGTCAAATGTCTGTTGTGGTTCACCAAACACATTGGTACATGAGAGGGCCGGGCTTCCTGACATTGCACCCAATGATGGATGAGTTCATGGATGATTTAAATGAACAATTCTGTCTCTTATACACATCTGACGCTGCCGACGACTCCTTACGTGTAGA
>ENA-OXDS01000081-OXDS01000081.1-human-gut-metagenome-genome-assembly--contig:-NODE-81-length-12684-cov-10.2384_pt1 | contig 12684 bp, 9 predicted proteins | sample MGYA00249347_ERZ652227 | MGnify/ENA primary metagenome ERZ652227 (study PRJEB26925, sample SAMN05826540) | human gut metagenome | biome: ENVO:2100002; feature: ENVO:00000062; material: ENVO:00002003...
GGGTAAATGGATCATTGCTTTCTGGTTACTTTCAGCTGTAGGTGTCTTACTTTTGATGCCTGCTGAAGCGAGCGTGGCGAAATACCAACAAAATCAGCAGATTGCCGCAATCGATCGAACAGGAAGGGCAGCAGAAACGGATTCTTCTTTGGATGTTGCTAAGATTGAGTTAGGCGATCCTGTTGGTATTCTTACAATTCCAAGTATTTCTTTAAAACTACCAATTTATGACGGAACGTCCGACAAAATTTTAGAAAATGGTGTAGGTATTACGGAAGGAACTGGTGATATTACAGGAGGAAACGGTAAAAATCCTTTAATCGCAGGTCATAGTGGACTTTATAAAGATAATCTTTTTGATGATTTACCTTCAGTAAAAAAGGGAGAAAAGTTTTATATCAAAGTTGATGGTGAGCAGCACGCTTATCAAATCGATCGGATTGAGGAAGTGCAAAAAGACGAACTACAAAGAAACTTTGTCACTTACTTAGAACAAAATCCCAATGAAGATCGAGTAACGCTAATGACATGTACGCCTAAGGGGATCAACACACACCGTTTTCTAGTGTATGGGAAGCGAGTAACCTTTACAAAATCAGAATTAAAAGATGAAGAAAATAAGCAACAAAAATTATCTTGGAAATGGCTTTTAGGAAGTACTGTTTTTCTTTCAGTCATGATCATTGGTTCGCTATTTGTTTATAAAAAGAAAAAATAAAGGAGGGTAACCAACATGAGAAATAGAAAATGGCTATTTGTTTGTGCAGTCGCTCTTTTTTCTTTCACTGCCTACACACAGTTGACGTTTGCAGACAGACAAGAAAGCACGGATAGCACAGAACAAACAATCCAAACGTCAGATAGCAGCACGATTCAAAGCAGCGATGAAACCGTCGATTCGTCAACAGTTGATTCTTCAGAAGAACCTAAAATTGCTGAAGACGATCAAATAGTCAAACAGACCATTCACGTTCAAAAGATTATTTCTTCAGAACAATTAGACAACCAGGGGCATGAAAAACAAGAAGGAGTAAATGGCGCGAAGTTTTCTGTTTATGATGTATCGGACATTTTACAAAAGATGGATGTTAAGGATCTCACTACTGACCAAATTGAATCCCAATTAAAAGATCGAGTGAAAAAACTATCCAGTGATCAATTGAAGCTAGTTTCTAATGGAGAAACAAAGACAATTGATCAACAAACAGGTGTCTTTGAATTCTCGGTAGAAGTACAGGCAAATCAGAAACAAGCTTATTATATTGTCAATGAATCAAGTCCTGAAAACATTTCTAATAGCGAGGATATTTTGCTATTAACACCTGTTTCTGATAAAAACGGTGAATTCTTAAAGGATGTGTGGATCTATCCTAAATCAGAAGCTTCGCAACCTAAAGAAGAAGTAAAAAAAATCGTTTCTACTGGCGTAAAGAAAAACTTCTTTGAGAATTGTTGGGATTTTGTTACTCACTTGTTTTCTAGAGATTAAGGAAGAAATAAAATGAAACTGATCAAATTATTATTATTCAATCTTTCTTGTTTAACCGCAGTCTTTTTGTACTGCGGTTTATTATTTTCTAAACTATCTATTTTGCCAAGCTACCAACTATACCTAATGAGGATTTTAAACATACCAGCTGCTTCCATGCCGCTAGATATTATGGAAAAGCTCATTAGGAATCCATTATTTACTACGATCAATTTGATCGTTATTGTCGGAATTTCACTAGTCATTTATAAAAAAGAGGGGATGAAGGGATGAATTTTAAACACTCGTGGACAAGACGGTTAAAATATGTTTTTCCCATAATGATGATGTTAGGTACATTGTTTGGGTTAAAAACAGCCAATGTCTTTGCTGAAAAAGTTATTGTCGATCCGTCAAATCCAATCCAGAACGTAAAGAATAATTTTATTATTCCAAAAGATGTTCCTAATGCAAAAACAAATATTACTGTAAACGGAGCGTCAAAAGTTTACAAATATCATGTTGATGCCAACAAAGGTGGTTTTACAGACGACTACGTAGGATTAGTGGAGGGAAACAAAAATATACACTATCCTTCTTTCCAAAAAGAATACGGTGAAACAAACCTTGTTTTAGAAGGCGTAACAACCAACACCAAAGTCAATATTGACTATGGAAAAATCGGTACGTATAACGGGAAAAAAGTCAATATCAAGCTAGTTCTATCTAATATTCACTTATACTCGGATACGTTGCCGTGGAATCTACTAGATAACAACTATACAAAAACTCATTTTCGAGACGATGGCTATAAAAATACGAATGGTGCAATGAGTAAATCTAAAAAAAGAACAGTACTTTGGATCTCAGACAATCTTTTCTCAGGAATTGTTTACCATTCAACACAAATGAATGTGCAGCTAGTAGCCACATATGAGGACGGTAGCCCCGTTCAATTTTCAGGAGATACATTTATCAGTTTTAACTCTTTGAACCCTGCAGGAGGAAAAAGCACGGATCTTAAAGGAGAATATGCCCACTATGACAAAATGAATACGACAGATTGGTATGTCAGAAAAGATACGGTTCTTTCAGAATTTAAATCTTTCTACAACAATCTGAACGTGGTAGGTGGCCACCCAGGAGGAAGCTCTAAGCTGACACAAGCGGATAATGATTTCAATAATTTGCATGATAAATTAGGAGATCCGAAGTTTGGTCAAGGTACTGTGTCCTTTAAAATATCTGAAGCAAATCCGACGTTTGTGATTGGTTCTTCTAATGTTCAAACCTGGTTTACTTTATCTTCTGCGACAATCTTTAGTGTTGTTCCTGATCAACCTGAAAAAACAGGGGTTGATAAAAATGGAAATAACGTGAACGATAAAATGTTGCAAGTAGGAGACACGATTCAATATCGAATCAAACAGAAGGTGAATCGATTAGGAGTGGATTTACTAGCGGTTTACGATCGATTTGAGTTAATCGATAATTTACCAAAAGAAGTAAATTACGTCGATGCACACGTTGAAAGTGGTACAAATAAAAAATTCGATGTATCTGGTGAAGTGACCTATGACAAAACAAAACACCAGGTAAAATATGCAGCGAAAGCTGATACATTAAAAAATCGAATGAAGTATAACGGCGAAACTTACGAATTAGTGATCAATGTAAAAGTCAATGAATTGGCCAATCAAAATAGTGTAGCCAAAAATCAGGGAACGTCGATCATTAATAAAGTAGAAAAGGATACAAATATCATTACCGTTTATTTCCCTAAAATTCCAGTGAAAGAAGTACAACAAAATGGAAAAGATGTAAACGGACGAAATGACGGTAAGAAGGGTACGCCGACAGCTCCTTTAAACGCAGGATCTGAAGTACAATATCTAGTCACACAAAAATGGCACACAAAAGGCGTAGACGCTGCGTCAGATCACTACAAACAATTTAGTATTCAAGATCCAATTGAAGCTCGTTTGACATATAAAGAAGTTTCTGCGCAAGTAATAGATAAGAGTAAAGGAAAAGATATTACTTCTGAAGGCACACTAACCTATGATAGCAATTTAAGAACGCTGAAGTGGGAAGCTTCCGCTGACTTCTTAAGTAACAATCTTTTAGATGGACGAGAAATTCAGCTGATATTTACAGCTAAAACTCCATTACAATCAGAAAAAAATATTGATAACCAAGCCGTAGTAGCAGTAGATAATGTTTCTAATAAAACAAATGTTGTGACAATTGGGGTTGATCCTAACTTGCCACAGGTCATTGTTCCTAAAACAGGTTCTACACATTTAGTAACGATTTCAGCGGTCAGCTTGCTATTACTTGTGTTAGCAACTTTTAGTTATGCGGTTCTGAGATACATTTAAAATAAAAAAACGAAAGAATGAATAAAATGAAAAAGTTAATAATAGTAGTTACTTCCTTGATTGCCATGATTGTTATTTTAGTCGGATGTAGTAATGAAAAAAATAAACAAACTAATCAAGATAATGGCGTATTGAAATCAGGAACTATGTGGAAAGAAGAAGTAGGTGGTCTTGTTTATAATTTGAAAATTATAGACGAGACTACCTGGGAATACTCTGAGAGTGTATGGCATCCAGATCCTGTACAAATAACAGTCAAGAGGCAAAAAGACTATAAAGGTTTAGAAAGATACAAAATAGTAGATTCAGCTGGTGTTAGGGAATTTATAAACAAATCTGATTCTTTATTTATTGTTGTTCCCTATGAGAAGAATGGCGTAAAAAAAATAATTTTTCTTGGATCTAGCAAGGATGAAAAGCGAACGAAAGAGAAATTGATTCACGATGGATCACAATCCAATAAATATAAGTTACAAAAGACTAGCGAGTGATTGCTAGTCTTTTTATTTGTCCTGAAGGAGGAATCACAGTGGCAAAAGCTAAAATGCCATTTGAAAAAGCCGCGTCTAAAATCTTAGAACGCCGCGGTGTATCTGAAACACAGTGGAAACAAGAAGTCCTTGAAAAAGCACAATTTGACCTATTACGGGGAAAAGACAAGGACTTAGAAGGATATATCTATCAACGTGAACGTGAAAAGCTTGTTTTCGATGAAATTATTAAACACTAAAAGGAGCGAACAATTTTATGTTTGAATCAATTACAATGAATTTTTTAACACAACCGAAAGTAGTAGCTGCGGTTGATATTTTTAGAGCATTACAAACTGCCGCAACTAGTTTAAAAAACAATCTGATGATTTTTGCTGCTGCTGCGGCCGTTGCTTCCATTGTTATTGGGGGTCTTTTCTTCCTATTTGGACGAAGAGGAGCTGAAAATGGGAAGATGCACGTAGGCTATGTATTGATGGGGGTAGGAGTTATTTTAGCAGCAGCTTCTATTGTGGTTTCGTTATTTGGATTGTTTGGACAAACACCTCAAGGTTTATAAGAAAGTAAAAAAGTAGGAGTAAGAAGTAGTCGATACTTTTTACTCCTTTTTTATGAAAGGAGAATACTCATGTACTTTACGATTGCAGGCAATACCAAAACAGATAAAGAGTTAATAAAAAAAGCAACGAAGGAAGTAGGAAAGCGTACTTCTTTTTTACCGAAAACAATTAAATATTCTGTCATTGAAACGGAAGAACAGCTACATGTGTTAGGGAAAGTACTGGAACACGAAAGTCGATCTTCTGTTAAGTTGACTCTCACGTTACATGACACAGAAGGAAAAATAGAGAAAGCTGGTACAGAATACGTTTTTGGCCCACTGGATTATCAAATTTCAGAAGGTTTCTATCCTACATTGATGGATTTAATCCGCCTTGATGTGTTTAAAGAAACGGATGAAACTATGAGTGTGGAAGAGTCTTATCGAAACGAAAAACTTTTACAAGTTTTAGAAGAAGAGTTAGAGAGCGACCAAAGAAAAGTGAATCAAGGGAGTGAAGTCGAAGTAAATGAAGAAGTACCATGGGAACGACCAATATTTCCAAAGAAGGAGTCAAAAGAAAAAGAGACAGTCTATGTTGACGAACAAGCTGATATTCCGACTCAGAAATCGATATTTGAGGAAGAGAACGATGTGATGGGTCAATTGGAGGTAGATCCCTTTGAAGAAACAATGGAGGATGAAGAGACGGCCGAAGTAGAAGTTGATCCAGTTGAAGCTAATGAAGAGTCAACATGGACTGAAGGGGATTCTCAGGAATATATTGAACCACTTATCAGTGAAGAAGTAGAAAAAAACGAAATAGAGATACAAAAGGCAACTGTATTTGATTATATTTTGGATCAATATCCGCCAGAGCATGAATGGATGAAAGAAAAAAACAAATTATTTTTAAATGAGCTTTATTCGAAATATCAATTACCCCAAACCTATCAAGCATTTTTAGAGAGTAAAGAAGAATTAATCTCACAGGGTAAAGGCACACTTTTAGAACAGTTAGAGTCTGTCCAATCAACAAATTGGCATGAGCTTGCACAAGAAGATTTATTAGCCACCTTTGAAGAACGTCAACAAGAAACAGATCAAGAAATTAATGAGTATGCGACGGAACAGTCGTCTAATTGGGAGAAAGCAAAAGAGGAACTAAATAAAGAAGAACAGCGAGTGATTGAAGAAGAAGTACAAAAAATTAAAGAGCGATACGAAAAGAAACGCGACAATGCGTATTCCTTGTGTGTAGCAAAGATCAATAATTTTACTCAGACGAATCAAGAAGCGTTATCGAAAGAAAAAGAAAACTTGTTAAAAGAACGTATTAAAGAACGAAAAGAAGAATTTTACCGAGGTTTGCGTACAGATAAGCTAAAGATTAGCAAAGAATTAAATGAACAACTGAATAAGCTATATCAAACAACGACTGAAGTTCTTATGGAAAAACACGAACAGATCCAGCAAGAATTACAAGTACAAATTCCAAAATGGAAAAAAGAGTATGAAATTCAACAACAAGAATTGAAAGAACAAGAAGAAAAACAACGGCAAAAAGAAAAAGAGCGCGAACAATTAGAACTAAAAAAACGTGAACAGGATCTTGCGGAACAACAAATGGCGATAGAAAAACAACGGTTAGAGCAAGAAAAGGAAAAAGAAGCAGCTGCTCGTAAGGAACGTCAAGAACAAATGGATACATTGCGACAAGCACAGTTAAATTATCTAGCACAACCTCAACCAGTAGCTGCTGTTCAAACGCCAGTGAACAACCAAGAAAATTTAACTCCTTCACCACAGCGTTCCTTTAACGGATGGATGGTGGGATGTATTGCAAGTTTAAGCTTGCTTCTAGGTGGAGGAACAGTATTTGCTTTTAATCATATCAATCAATCTTCACAGGCTGATTCTGTGGCCACAACGACGTCAATCAAGGAAGAAGCCCAAGAACAAGCAAGAAAAGAGTATGAACAACAATTAGAAGAATTATTGAATCGTACCAATCAGTCAACAACAGAGTCAAGTATGGAAAATAGCAAAGAGAGTGATCCTAGTAAGGCTAAAGAAGGATCAAGCGATTCAACTGTACAATCAAACACTTCCGAAAGTTCAGAATCAAATGAGGTGAAATAATGCGTGTTAGAGAAACAACGAGACGAAAAGACAAACGATTCAATTTAGAAAAGAATAGGTATCTTTCTCATTTCTATCGCTATACTCCTTCAGGAGAAGAGCTACCAGAAAAACATGACAAACGTATTTCTCAAAAGATTTTTTATAGTGGATTAGCTTATCTTCCTTTAAACTATGTTGTTACAAGAATACCAGAAGCATTTCATCGATTTGAGATTATTCCAGGAAGTTTACAAGGAGTGAATATTTTTCAGTTACAAGAAATGCCGCAGTTATTCCATTTTGATTCAACTGGTTTTTGGAATCCTTTGACCCCAACAACAAGTTTAGGCACACGTTTAGTTGTTTCTACGATTTGTGTTGTTCCAGCTATACTTATGGGATTGAAAATGGACATGTGGTTTCGTCCTCTAGCAGATGGGCAAAAAGGAGATAACCGATTAAAAACGTTAAAGGAAATCCAACAAATTTATCCGCAAATACCAGAATCAAAGGGAGGTTTTCCTGGTTATGGCGGAATACCAATTACTCATTATAAAAAGTACTGGTATATTCAGACGGATACAGTAAATACTTGTATTGTTGGTACTTCCCGTTCAGGGAAAGGACAGATAGAAGTTTTAGCAACCATTGACAATTTGTCTCGTGCAGAAAGACAAAGTTCAATGGTTGTTAATGATCCAAAAACAGAATTATATGTTGCTAGTAAAGATGAACTAGAAGCTAGAGGGTATGATGTGTATGCATTTAATATCACCGATCCACTGCAATCAATGAGTGATAATCCATTGGCACTCATCGTGAAATACTGGAAGCGAGGAGACATAGATACTGCAACGCAGTTAACCAATACTTTTACGAATACGATTTATTATGATGCCAATGCTTCAGACAACAAATACTTTAACGAAAATGCGCAGAAAGCTGTAAATGCGCTTATTTTTGCGTTGTTAGAACAAGCCGATCAAACAGGGGATTACTCCAAATTAACACCCAATAATCTTGTTGAGCTTCTTTCTGAAATTGGCGGTTTTAATTATCAAGATCCTGAGAATGATTACAAACAACTCAATGCCTTAGATGAATTCATGAATCAGTTACCACCTGGAAACATAGCAAAAAAACAATATGGGGCAACAAAAATTGGTTCTGATAAAGCAAAAGGGAATATTTTATCGACGGCAATCACAGGATTGAATCCATTTACCCTAACGAAAATTGCGAAAATGACTTCTCAATCAACCATTGATTATAAGTCCATTGGTTTTCCGAAGTATTTGGATCTCAAACTACACGAGAGTCTGTTAAATCAGCGAATTGTTGTAGAGTTTTATCATCAAGGGAAAAAATTTCATGAGGAACGTGTCAAAGTAGGTTATAGAGGTTTTTGTGAAATCAACTTTGATTGTCATTTAGAGCAGGGAGATCATGTTTGCTTAAAATACGATCATCAAGGAAAAGAATATGTTGCTTGGTATGAGTTTTCTCAAAGAGTATTGAAAGACGAAGAGGGAAATATCGTTTATCGAAAAAAACGAGGAGAAACCCATTTACCAGAATTAGAAAAAGAAGCTGTTCTAACATTAGATGAGGATAAAAGTAACTTATTAGTAGAGTCTATTCGGATGCACTATACCGATAAACCAATGGCTATTTTTATGCTCACACCTGATTATGATCCATCTAACCATATCATTGTTAGTATTTTTCTTAGTCAGTTGTATAAAGAATTATCTACGCAATGTGTTAAGACTAAAGGAGATAAATGTCACCGTAGGATTCATTTTATTTTAGATGAATTTGGGAATATGCCACCAATGGATAATATGGAAGGAATCATGACAGTCACAGCTGGTAGAAACATGTTGTGGGATCTGTTTATTCAATCCTATCAGCAACTTTATGCGAAGTATGGGGAACAAAACGCAGCGATTATCAAAGAAAATTGTCAGACACATATTTATATTATGTCGACAGACGATAATACCATCGAAGAATTTTCCAAAAAAGTGGGGAATAAGACGGTTGAACAAGAGAACAGTACCACCAATTTATTAGGTATGAATACTCATATCAATCGCAATGTTGATTCAGATCGTATCTTAACTCCTGAAAGAATTTCTACTTTTTTAGAAGGTGAAACGATTGTACTCGCTCCTTTAAAACGACAAGATTTGAAAGGACATAAAATACGGCCGTATCCTATTTTTAATCATGGGGAAACGAATCTTCCTTATGCTTATCAATATATTGAAGATTTCAATCCATCGTGGGATATCAATGATATAGACATACATTGTACACATGCGGACTTGGATCTTAAGGCTTTACAAATTGATTACGATTATTTTCTACCTGATATCTATGCACGTCGACTTTATCACAATATGCACGATCAAATAGAAGAGGAAGCTAAAGAAAACATTTTTATTAAAATCGTTCAATCTTTAGACAACTCAACGGCACAAAAGTTACTTATTCAATTTTATGAAGAGAAGCAAATAGATCGTTTGCAAGAATACCTTGAAAAATTGCATCAAAATGAAGAAATTACAGAGGTTATAAGGAAACGACTTTTGCTAGAAGCTGAAAAGGCGGTGAAAGAATGATCATTGGAGGAATATTTTCCGGCATTGCCGACTGGTGGTCAGGCTTATTTGGGGATGGGGATGCAGATCCCAAAACCGTAACGAAAGTCTTACAAGATTATGGTAATTATCTGCAGTATCAAGATGTATTCAGTTGGATTTGTAATACTTTTTTATGGGGTTTGATTAAAGGGTTATATAATCTCAATACTTTACTAGAAAAAACAATTTATCAAAGCTTTGATTTAAAAGACTTATTGAACGCTGCTGGTGTTAATGAACTGTTTCAAGGTTTGATTAGTAAGGTATTGGCTCTTTTTTGTGTCGTCACATTAATTTATTTAGGCTTAAAATTTTTTATGAGTAAACATCCACCAAAAATCAAAAATATCTTGGTTAATCTATTTATGGCCATGATTTTGATTTTTGGTGGTAGTTCTTTAATCGATGAGGGGCTAAATATTAGTAAAAACTTTTACGGAGACGTGACTGCAGCAAATAAAGCAGATAAAACTGGATCACCTGCTTTTCAAATTATTCAAAATAATGTGATCGATGTGAGTACGCTACTAGAAACTGATCCGAATAAAGTAGAATCCCTACCAACAGATAAAAGAAATGCTCTCACGGCGAAAAACTTTAAGACAGCAAATATTAATTCAGTGATTATTCCTAAGGAAGCCGCTAAGATGGCGGATGAAGATAAGAGTGGTCTATCAGATATACAAAAGGATCGGCTAAGAGCGTTACAATACCGACTGGAACTGGATGATAATGGAAAAGAAATCCCTGTAGAGGTTAGTGATGAGGGGTTAGCAAAATATGTGTATACTTCAGGCTATCGCCGATACATTAGTAGTCCAGGGATTATTTTAGCTGGTGAATCTTCTTTGTCGGTTGCCTATTTATTTATCTTGTTTACGATTGTAACTTGCATTATTGAGCTGGTATTTAAAAAATTCTATTTAGTAATTGCCGCGTCAACGGACTTTGAGACAGGACAACGGATGAAAAGTGCTATAGAAGATATTTCTCAATCCTTCTTGTTATTGGCGTTTACGATTTTAGAATTACGAATCTATACATTAATGCTGTCAGGTATCAGTGATTTGCACGCAGCAGGCAAGATCAACGGATTTTTGTATGTTGTCGCTTTAATTGTACTAACCATTGTGCTATTCAAAGGCTCTCAATCTGTTACGAAGATTTTCGGTGTTGATACAAGTCTGAAAAACGGCAGCAATTCTCTTCTTAGCATGTTTGCCTTAGGAAATATTGCGAAAAATGTGGGTAGCGGAGCTAAAAACCTTGCAAGTGCTGGTAAGAGTGGTTTAAGCAATTTAAATGATATTCGTAAAAATGGATTTGGCAATCGAAAAGATGTTACCCCTGATAACGGGGAAGAACAATCAGACGATAAAGCTACAACTGTACCTAATAGTAAGAAAACAGTTTCCGAAATGTTCGGGAAAGCGAAAAATGGTGTTTCTAAAGCCGCAGAAGGTCTTGGTTACGTCAATGAACGTGGGTTAAAAGGAACAGCTGAAGATCTTACAGAAAAAGCCAAAGACACCTTAGAAGAGAAATTAGACGGCACGAGAGCTAAAGAATTGGCTGAAGCTGTGAAGAATCCATCCGAAGCACTAGAAAAACAAAAAGAAAAAGCTTCAGAAGTCAAAGAAGGACTAAAAGATGCGTATGGTGAAGGACAAGTCAATGCAGCAGTGAAGGCAAATACAACAAGTGAAAAAGAAAATCAAGAAGGTGCAGCGATTCCTTCAGCCAAAGATCACCAAGATGAGTTACATTCTAACGAAAATTCGATCGGAGAAAAAGATTCAGAAGAAGGACAACATGGTCAGTTACCAAAAACCGATCCAGAACAATATCGTTATAAATCTAACATTAATTCTGAAAACGAAAAACGCATTTCAGATTTACCAAAACGAAATCAAGAAGTACAAACGGATGAGGATTCCATCGATCTACCAAATGATAATGGAATCGAAGTTGGAACTGAAAAATCAACGAAAGTTGGTTTGCCTAAGGCAGAAAACTTACCAACGAAAGATAGTCGTTTGAATCAATTCAAAGAGAATGATCAAAGCTTTGTTCATCAATCACCTGCAGGTACTGTTCAAATGAAATCAAGTCGTTTGCCTGAAAATGGGAATTTGACAACTGTTTCTTACAATTTATCTGAAAGTGGTGAGACAGAGAATGTGTCCGTTCAAAATGTTGTGACAAGAGAAGCTGCACCAAAACCTATTCAAAACGTTCATACAGGTTACAAGCCAGCAAATGTGGCATTTACTGCACCAACAAAAATAAATGTGACACGAGAAACTAAAAACAGGAACAATGAATTGAAAGAACAATTATTGAAGGATATCAAACAGGATATCAAACCATAAAAGGCCTACGAGTTAGGCCTTTTTTCTATGTATGAAAAGGAGAAATCATTTATGGATAAATATATTAACATGAAAAATCCTCCAAGATTTAGTGGGGAATGGAAGTTTTTCGCCTTTTTCTTTTTAGATCTATTAACGATTGGTGGTTGCTTTTTTTGGGCGAAAATAGTCAATAATCTTGTCCACTTACCACTCTTTTTTGCACTCTTGAATTATGGCTTATGGATTGCGATAGCTCTAGTGATTGTTTGGCGACCCTATAATAACCCAGGTCAACGACAAATTTTTGCGATTATCGAATCTATTTTCTTTACGGATAAGAACCACTATCATGCGTTAGATCCTAACCGAAATTATCATGGTACGTATAAGGAGGACGAATAAATGCGAGTCAAAGGACAAAATTCTGTTGATAAGAAATCCATCTTGCAGTTTGGAAAACCAGAAGAACGCTCTATCTTGGACTTATTTCCTTATAAATCCTGTACAGAAGAGGGAGTCTTAATTACTAAAGATGATCATTTTCAACGTTATTATCGTGTAGTTTCTACAGATGTGGAAGGATTAAATGAACAAGAGAAACTGGAACGAATGAATCAGTTGACCACCGTCATGCGCTGTCTCTTATACACATCTGACGCTGCCGACGACTCCTTACG
>ENA-OXDS01000088-OXDS01000088.1-human-gut-metagenome-genome-assembly--contig:-NODE-88-length-12371-cov-10.5856_pt1 | contig 12371 bp, 7 predicted proteins | sample MGYA00249347_ERZ652227 | MGnify/ENA primary metagenome ERZ652227 (study PRJEB26925, sample SAMN05826540) | human gut metagenome | biome: ENVO:2100002; feature: ENVO:00000062; material: ENVO:00002003...
TACACGTAAGGAGTCGTCGGCAGCGTCAGATGTGTATAAGAGACAGGAATACTTGCGTCTTGAACATCGTGATTTCTTTTCCATATGGCGCATATGCCGTTTTCTTTTCTTTTCCAACATATGGCGTTTCTAAAATCTTAGGAATAGCAGCAAATCTTGGTTCATGGACAATTTCATTCAATGTTTCAAAACCAATCGTACCAAAACCAATATTGGCATGTCGATCTTTATGGGCTCCTTGCGGATTTTTTGAATCATTGATGTGTAAAACTTTCAATCGATCCAAGCCGATCACTTTATCAAACTCGGTCATCACACCAGAAAAGTCATTGCGAACATCATACCCAGCATCATTGGTATGACAAGTGTCAAACGTAACAGACAGCTTTTCATTCAATACGACTCCATCAATGATCTGTGCTAATTCTTCAAATGTACGACCAACTTCTGTTCCTTTCCCCGCCATCGTTTCTAAAGCAATTTGCGCAGTCTGTTCTTTTGTTAATACTTCATTTAGACCTTCAATGATTTTCTTGACCCCTGATTCTGCCCCTGCACCAACATGGGCACCAGGATGCAAAGTAATCTGTTTCGCACCTAGGGCTTCCGCTCTTACGATTTCTTCTCTTAAAAACTGCACGGCAAAAGGAAACATCTCAGGCTTGATCGTATTCCCTAAATTAATGATATATGGCGCATGAACGACAATATCAGATAATCCATGTTCCTCCATATATTGCTTTCCAGCCTCAATATTCATTTCTTCGATAGCTTTACGTCTTGTGTTCTGGGGAGCGCCAGTGTAGATCATAAAAGTGGAAGCCCCATAACTAGCAGCCTCTTCTGCTGCGCCTAAAAGCATTTTTTTCCCACTCATACTTACATGTGAACCTAATAACATAAAAAGATTTCCTCCTCGAACAGCCCTATCTCAACTTTCTAGCCGAAAACCGTTCTATCTATTTAAAATCAGCGATTCGCTTTTTTCATCCTCTCTATCTTAACTGAAACACGGAACAAAGAAAAGTTTGAAAACTCAACGTAAAAGGAAAAATCCCTTTTGGTTCATGCATCACCTACCAGCTAAATCGGTGATGTTCTTTTGATCAGAAATAAATAAATCCTTACAAAAACTCCCCCATCTGTTTTTTTGATTCATTATTTGCTATAATTAGCGAAATAAAACCATTAGTTGAGGTGAACCCTTTTGCCACGTAAAGATACTCGGAAAAAGCGAAATCAAAAGAAAAAGCAAAAATGGTTTGTACCCAAAATTATTTTTGGTGTCTTCCAGTCTTTAACAGCTTTTATTATCGTTCTTCTTTTGCTTCTCGCAGCACTAGGAGTCGGCATTGGTGCTGGCTACTTTGCATATCTAGTTGAAGATACAGAAATGCCGACCAAAGAAATACTACAAACAGAACTTGGCAATATTACAGAAACATCGAAACTTGTCTACGCGGATAATTCAGAGATCTCAAAGATCCAAACTGATTTAATGCGTACGACCGTTCCATCTGATCAAATTTCACCGTTGTTGAAAACAGCGATCATCAGCACGGAGGATGAATATTTTGAAGAACACAAAGGATACGTTCCTAAAGCAGTACTACGTGCCCTATTCTCTGAAGCTACAGGAATCGGTTCTTCTGGTGGATCAACCTTGACACAGCAATTAGTCAAACAACAGATACTAACAGATGAAACAACCTTCAAACGTAAAGCAAACGAAATTTTACTTGCGGCACAGGTTGAAAAGTATTTCTCAAAAAATGAGATCATATCGACCTACTTGAATGTCTCACCATTTGGTAGAAACAACAAAGGACAAAATATTGCAGGAGTCCAAGAAGCAGCGAAAGGTATCTTTGGTGTCAATGCCAAAGATGTGACCTTACCACAAGCAGCATTTATTGCTGGATTACCACAAAGCCCGATCACCTATAGTCCTTATACAAATACAGGCGCCTTGAAAGAAGATCTTTCTGCCGGGCTGAATCGTAAAGATATTGTACTATTTAGCATGTACCGTGAAAATAAAATCACCAAAGAACAATATGACGAGGCAAAAGCCTATGATCTTACTAAAGATTTCCTACCGCAACAAGTAGCAGAACAAAATGATCGTGAGTATTTGTATTATACAGTCATGAATGAAGCAACGAAGATCGTGACGAAACAACTGGCAGACAAAGATAAAGCTGATCTGACAGATGGTGACACCTATGATGCCTATTACCAAAAGGCACAACAAACGATCCAGAACAAAGGCTATACGATCCATTCAACGATCGATAAAAATATTTACGCCGCAATGCAGGCAGGTGTTCAAAATTACGGCTATCTGTTAGATGACGGCACTGCGACTCAGGTCGAGACCGGAAACGTCTTGATGGATAACAAAACCGGACGAATCTATGGATTTGTTGGTGGTCGTAATTATTTACAAAATCAAAATAATCATGCGTTTGATACAGAAAGACAAGCAGGTTCATCGATCAAGCCAGTCCTTGTTTATGGTCCAGCCATCGATATGGGGTTAGTTGGCTCCGAATCTCGTGTGTCTGACTATGCCACAACTTGGCAAGAAGGCGCAAATGCTGGTGAAAAAATCGTCAATGCAACCAATGAGGGATCAAACACATTCCAAACGATCCGTGAATCTTTGGAATGGTCAAACAATATTCCCGCTTATCATTTATACCAAGATGTCTTGAACAATGGCGGATCGAAACAGTATGCCTATGACAGTTACCTAGCTAAGATGAACTATCCGGCAAATGCCAATTGGGGTGTTGAGTCTACACCATTAGGAACGATCGATGTGACCACCCTCCAACAAACCAATGGCTTCCAAGCATTGGCGAATGGCGGTGTCTATCAAGAAGGTTATCTGATCGATTCCATTACGGATAATGCTGGCAATGTAATCTACAAGCATGAAGAAAAACCAGTCCGTATCTATTCTGAAGCAGCCGCTTCGATCATGAACGATATGATGCGTAGTGTTCTGACAACCAAAATCACTACCTCTTTCAAAGACGATATCGCTAGTTTGAATAGCGACTTGGGTCAAGCCGATTGGGTGGGGAAAACAGGTACTACCAATGAATATCGTGACTCTTGGTTGATTGTTTCAACTCCAGCAATCACTATCAGTAGTTGGACAGGTCATGATGACAATACAGCAATGAACTCCAGAGCACGAATACGTTCTTCTCAATATTTAGCAAATTTGATCAATCAAGTTTATCAAGCAGATCCAACGATTTTTGGTACACACGATAAATTTGAACTATCATCCGATGTCATGAAGAAAAAAGTTGCTGCCTTTACCGGTCAAACTGCTGGTAAAGTAACTGTAGATAAGAAAACAATTGAAACACCAAATAAAACAGTTGAATCATTATGGGCAAAAAATGGTCCTGAAAAATCAACCTTTAAGTTCGGTGTTGGCGGTACAGATAAAGACTACGAAGACTATTGGAAAAAAGTGAATGCTTATAACCAAGCAAATCCAGCAAAAAAAGAAGACAATAAAGAAGAGTAAGAAAGAAGTCGAGACAAAAGTCGCTTAGGTTTGAGAAATTGGAGAGAAAAGAGGCTGTGACAGAAGTAAGAAACACTTTTGTCACAGCCTCTTTTTTAATTTCCAAAAAACCTGGCTTTTGAACGCCGTTTATTTGAGAGAGGCTGGGGCAGAAGTGTTTAACTCCGAGAAATAAGAAGAAATTAACGAAAATTGCTTTTCAAATTTTTGTGAATTTCGGCTTATTTCCGAAGGAGTTGCTTTTTGCTCCCGCCGTTTATCCGAAAGGCTGTAGCAAAACTGATTTTAGATTTGTCCCACATTCTTCTATCGTTCTTGACTCGCTCTCTTTTTATGACTGTTTGACCTTTTTACTTTCGGTTTTATTGCAGATTTTATCTTTTGGTAATGTTCGCTTGTGTGCGCTTTGTTGTTTTTCAGCCTGCTTCGAGACTCTCGTTGATGCGAAACTAGTTGTAGCAGCAGAATTATCTCTGGTATTTTTTTGTTTTGTCACTTGCTCTTTGCACATCGTTTCCTTTTATTTCACTACTCTTTTTTTGTTTTTCGATCTGATCTCGGCTTTCCCTTTTTAGTGCACTTCCACTAGCTTCTTGTACCGTATCTTTTTCCACATTCTCTTTTTGTGTAAATCCATCTCTCATACTTTTCCCTAAAGAAATGACTATAGCCTTTGCCTCGACAAACGCACAATGCAAAAATTTGCTACCATCTTCAGGATTTACCATTTCATTTTATAAAACTCATCAGTCCTTATTGACAAAGAGCCCAAAAAATACCCACTAACTTGGCTACTAGTCCAAATTAGTGGGTGAATTACATTATTAATCTACTATTTTAAAGGTACTACAACTTTTCAATGGCATATTTTCTCAAAGATATACATGATTTTGCTGTAGAGTCGTTTTTATTTTGTTGAGCCTTTTTCTTCTATCCCGTATGGTAAAATGATCGTTTTTTCTTCTACTTCTTCTTTGTTCATCATTTTTGTAAGTAAGCGCATTGATACCGCACCAAGATCATACAAAGGTTGAGTGATACTTGTTAGACGTGGGCGAGCAACTTCTGTTAGTAATGAGTTGTTACTTGTGATGATTTCGAATTCTTCAGGTACTTTTACGCCTCTATCTAAAAGTCCATCTAAAATACCGATTGCTAATTCATCATCTGAAACATAGACAGCTGTTGCACCACTGTTGTGGATACGTTCTACTAATGACAACCCATCTTTGAAGTTGTATTCTGCTTCAAAGATCAAGCCTTCACTGTAAGGCAAGTTGTTTTCTTTCAATGCTTCTTTGTAGCCCTTCAAGCGATTTTGTCCATTGATTGGATCAATCAAGGCACCACTGACAAACGCGATTTTCTTATTACCGCTTTTAGCTAATTTGTTTACTGCATCTTTTGTAGCAGTTGTATAGTCAATATTGACACTACCAACTTGTTCATCTGGATCGATCGAACCTGCTAAAACAACAGGTGTTTTTGAGCGAGAGAATTCCCCGCGGATCTCATCAGTAATATGATGCCCCATAAAGATCACACCATCTACTTGTTTCGCTAATAGATTGTTTAGCACATTTACTTCTTTTTGGTCATTTCCATCAGAGTTTGCTAAAATGATATTGTATTTGTACATTGTGGCAACATCATCGATTCCGCGTGCTAATGAAGCAAAGAACATATTGCTGACATCAGGAATGATCACACCGACAGTAGTTGTTTTTTTACTTGCCAATCCACGTGCTACAGCATTTGGACGATAATCTAAACGATCAATGACTTCCAGTACTTTTTTTCTTGTGGCAGGTTTTACATTGGGATTGCCATTGACAACACGTGAAACAGTAGCCATCGAAACATTTGCCTCTCTTGCTACATCGTAAATAGTAATTGTTTGCTTTTCCATTGTTGTTCTCCTATTCATTTTTATATGTTTTCTGAAAATACGCTTTACATTTCTTAGATAGAATATCAAATTATACTCGAAATTGCAACCGTTTTACCACTGTTTTCATGAAAATTTTTACTTTTTTCACTTTTTTAGACATTGGTCTTTTAATCAATAAGTGGTACAATTATCTAATAATTCAATAAATTAGAAAGAAGGATGCCAAAATGAATAACGTAAAAATCAACGAATTACGTAAATGGATGGCTCAAAAACAAGCGGATCTGGCTTATATCAATGATCCTGGACACATTGCTTATTTTTCAGGATATGAAAGTGAACCACATGAACGTGTCTTGGCGCTCTTTATTCCACTTGAACAAGATCCTTTTTTATTCACCCCTGCTTTAGAAGTTGAAGATGCACAAAATAGTAGCTGGACTTTTGATGTACGTGGATATTTGGACAGCGAAAACCCTTGGGAAATTATCGGGAAAGAATTACGCACCCGTTATGGACAACCCGGAAAAATCGGGATCGAAAAAAATGCTTTAACAGTTGATCGCTTTGATGCTATCTCTGATCAACTAGTTGGTACAGATGATTTCATTGACTTGACTTCTATCATCCAACGATTGCAATTGATCAAAACAGTTGAAGAAAAAGATAAATTGATTGCCGCAGGTAAATGGGCAGATGTTGCGTTTGAAGTTGGCTTCAAGGCAGTCAAAGAAGGCATCACTGAACAAGCAATCATCGCAGAAATCGAATATCAATTGAAAAAACAAGGTGTCTCACAAATGTCATTTGACACAATTGTTCTTGCTGGTATGAATGCTGCTAGTCCTCATGGTACACCTGGTAGTACCAAAGTGACACCAAATGAACTTGTCTTATTCGATCTTGGTGTTGTTTGGGACGGTTATTGCAGTGATGCTACACGTACTGTCGCTTACAAGAAACCAACAGAATTCCAAGAAAAAATCTACAATATCACCCTTGAAGCGCAATTAACTGCACAAGCAGCTGTGCGACCTGGTGTTACAGCCGCTGAACTAGATCAGATTGCCCGTAATGTTATCAATAGCTACGGCTATGGAGAATACTTCAATCACCGCTTAGGTCATGGAATTGGTACAACTGTTCATGAATTTCCTTCTCTAGTTGAAGGAAACGATTTGATCATTGAAGAAGGCATGTGCTTCTCACTTGAACCAGGGATCTATATTCCTGGAAAAGTCGGCGTACGAATCGAAGACTGTGTCTACGTAACAAAAGATGGTTGTGTACCATTTACTACCACATCAAAAGAGTTACGAATCTTAGATTAATCTCTTGATCCATTTCAATAGTTAAAAGAATCCTCCAAAAGAAGCAGAAACCATTGCTTCTTTTGGAGGATTTATTGTTCATTGCAACATCTTCAGTAGCCTGAAGGATTACCTAGTTTTTCCTTTTTTAACTCTCATGAAAATAATCCCTACTCCACTAGCACAGATCAAGAGACCGATGATCAACAGTGCTATTTCAGAACGATCATTTGTGGTGGGAAATACCTTGTTCTCTTTTGACAATAGCTGATCTCCTACTTTATTGGCGAGTTGCAGTTGTTTTTTTGGAGAACCAGAGAGATTTTCTGTTAGTAGGTCTGTGGCTTCCACATTGGAAACACGCTCCTGATTTTTTTGTTTTTGCTCAATTGGGCTTGTCTCTACCTTTAGAGGCTGATTTGCTGCCATGGTTTTAACCGCCTCGAGTTGAGGCTTACTTTCATTTTCTGGCGTATTTTTAGTAGCTGTCTTAACGACTGTTTCCGCTACTTTATTTTCGGTTAAACTAAGCTGTTCTTTTACGACATCACTTGTATTTCCTGCTTGATCTTCCGTACGCACATAGAGTTCTGTGTCTTTAGTTACCTCAAATGGTTGAGTATATTTTTGCCATGTTTTCCCTTTATCCATACTATAGGATAGTTGGTGCACTGCAGCTTCTTCCTTAGAAAGCTGTTTTTCATAACCTAGTGTCACTTTGATTGCGTTTTGACCTCTTTCTAATTGTATAGAAGGTCCACTAGCAACCTCTTTTCGAATCGCTTTTACTTCGTATTTGGCTACAGCTGATTCATTCCCATATTTATCTTTATACTTATAATAAACAGTTTTATTTTCAGCAATTGCCACGTCATCTTTGACCTTGGACCATGTATTTCCATCAATAGAATAGTATAATTCTGCATCTGTTCTCTCATCTACATGTAAAGTAACTACTTGATTGGCAACCGTTTGATTACTTTGGATAACAGGAGTTGCTAACATTACATGATGATAACCAACAGTCACAATCATACTGACATGATTATTTAGGGTATCTACTAAATCAAACTCGACTTGGTTCAATCCATCTTCGATATCAATAGGATAATCGACGGTTGTCGCTTGACGGCCGGCATAGTATTTTTCATTATACACACCATGATTTCCATCACTGTAGGCATTATTCAAATTGATATATAACCTGTACCCAGCTAAATTATCGTTGACTTCAGCTCTAACCGCATAAGGATTTTGATTCGTATAGGCAAAATAATTTCCCTGACTGTCCACTGTTAGATTTGGTAAGATCAAACTAGGCAAAGTTGAATCGATCACGATAGGATAACTATAATTCATGACTGGTCGCCCATCGTTCAGACGATTGTCTTGTGCATAGATTTTCAATGCATGTTTCCCATTATCCACATTTTTCATGACGTAGCTGAATGCAAGTGTATCAGGATCATAATTGATTTTCTCGTCATTCAAGCGGAAATCTGTAACTGGATATTTTAGTTTCCCGCTGATCTGCAATTCTTTTGTTTGAACATTGTAATAATTACTCATTTTGTTTGCTATAATCGCCCCGCCATTTAGTTGCTCAAATTCAACTAGATCTCCAGTATAACTGGTTGTATCTACAGTTATTATAACAACGGTTGACTCCGTCACCTCATCATTTGAGTTATAAGAAGACACAAGCAATTTATTTTCTCCAAACACTAATGGAATATCCCCATCAAATTCACCGTTACTAGTTAAACTACTTGTCAAATCGACACTTTTTTTAGCGGACTGGTTTTCGACACTCACTTTCACTCCATTTGTTTTTCCTTTCAAATGATAATTTTCTGAATGGGCGATTGCTTTTCCAGATGCATCCACTCCTTCTATCTCAAGAGTTGGTGCTTGATCAACAAAAGTAAAGTGGTAAGTGCCCAGTATATTTTTTCCAGTTGCGTCCTCTGAAAAGACAACCGTATTTTGTGCTACTGCTGGAACAGCCACAGAAAAGGCTCCGGTAGTGCCAGTTACTGTCTTTATACCATTCGCAAATAATTCTGTATTTGGTAAATACGTTCCTTTGATGTTATACGACTTATTCACTTTATCATAACTATAAGAATCCGAAGTAATAACAGAGTTATCTGTAAGGTTGAGCAACTTCAACACTCCAACTGCTCCATTGATTACTTGACCTGTTTGCCCATCATAATACTTTCCTGGATCTATCGTCGTATTCAACGCATTATCCGAAACCTCTATACGTATAAAATTTTGCCCATTTAACAGTAATTGCCCCACCCCTGGCAATACATAAACATTTTGCTGTCCACTTACAGGAGAGAGCGTTCCCCTATACCTTTTTCCATTAATTTCAAAATAGAGCAGATTATTTACACCTGAACCATTATCCTCGAATTCTACTAAGAGGTCCTGCCCGCCAGCAATGCTCACTCCGTGTATTATTGGTGGGAGCGTGTCTACTTTCAGTGGATAATACGTGAGTTGTTCTCCCTGATCACTTTCAGTTTCAGTTGTTATTTTATATCTGTATTGTCCATCTGGTACTGTATTCATCTTTCCTGTTTTAGTGTCATATATTTTCCCATCCCATTCTCCATTTTTTACTTCATGGACACTCCATTTTCCATTATCCAGGTTAAAGAAATCCTTACGCTGATTTCTTTCTTCATAGACTTTTTGAATGACATGGTCATTTGCGTCAACGATTTCGTATTTTGCATAAGCATAGTTTCGATAAAAGTATAAGTATGGAAATGCAGAGTCGTAATGTCCATCCCCATTAGGAGAAATAGCTACACTATCAGGATCGACATCTGAATTTTTAACACCTAATATATTTCGACTATTAATATCCACTAAAAAACCAGCGCGTGTCGGGATATTTTTTCCTCCCGGTTGATTATACGGCGGAGAAGTGATCAGTTCCGCATCATAATCACCATAATAGCCCATATATGGAAGCACTAAATCAGGCGTATTATCTCCGCTAAATCCAACATACCCTTCAACGAATTGCTGTCTGTCAAATGTAGCTGGCAACTGCAACGTTACAGTGACTTCGATACTAGCTTTAGCAGGCACTTCGATTTTTTGATTGGCTGTTGTTAGACTTGCTCCATTGATCTTACTATCATAAAGTTCTAAAGATGTCTTTTCTATATCTTGTGTGTATACGCCACCGTAATCATTGAATACATAACTTTTTGTGTCATTTCCATAATTTGTTAAAGTCACTTTAAAGTTGGTTTGTTCTGTAATTTCTTTCAAAGCGAATACTGCATCATGATCACTGGCGTCAGTTGCACTCACTGTGTTTTCCAAAGCAGCGCCGACATTAAGCAACCCCGCCCCCTGTTGACGAGGCGAATAAATCGAATTTACATGGTCGTGGTCAATTAAAGGGATAGCCGTATTCATAAGCGTATTTTTAGCAAATTGCGGCAAATCTTTTCTCGGGATATTCAACTGACTATTTTTAGCCGATTGATAGATCAATGCCTCTGCTCCTGCTACAAATGGTGACGCCATCGAAGTCCCATTCATTGATTGGTACGAATTGTCATTTGCCAATGAGTAAATATTTCCACCTGGCGCAGTGATTTCTGGTTTGAATTCTAAGGTTGGTGTGGGTCCCCAAGATGAAAAAGTGGACATTTTTCCCGCCTGATTATTTGGTATGACCTCCTCTCTAAAATCAAAAGTGAATTGTTTCTGCTGTTGCATTGCAGAAATCAATTGGGTCCCTTCACTAGTAAAAACACAAATGGTTGGATAAGAAAGATCCGTCAAAGTTGGTGCATATTGAGCATCTTCATAGATCACAGCTGCTACTGCTCCAGCTTTTTTCACATTTGCTACTTTTTCGGAATGATTCGTTGTATCTCCATGAATCAAAGCAATCTTATTTTTAGCATCAAGTCGGGAGAGTTCTTCCTTACTAGCGCTTCCCGCGTCAATTAGCTCATGCTTATTTTTAAGGTCTGAGTAATCAGCAGTTGGTGCTATCATATATGGCTGCAAGTCTCCATTATAAGAAGCATAGCCATTGAACTGAATCCCCTCTACATGAAAAAGAGGAAGTGTAGCTGTTGTATTTTCCGCAGAAGCGACACTCAAGGCAGAAGAAACAACTGCGGGAGAAGAAATCATCGACTGATCATCTGTCCCTAGTATATCCGTTGCAGCTCCAGATATAGTGCCACTAGTTGCTGCATTTCCTGCAGCAATCACACATAAGACCCCTGCATCCGAAGCTGCTTGGATCGCTAATTGTTCTGGGTCAGAAGCATCACTATTTCCAGCATCACTTCCTAAACTCATATTGATGACATCCGCTCCTAAAACAACAGAGTCTTCAATAGCTGCGATGATATCATCAGACATACAGCTTTGGTTATCATTATTGGAAAAAACTTTCATCGCTAATAATTGTGCTTCTGGTGCGACACCCTTTACTACGCCGTTAGCTGACGCAATTCCAGCCACATGCTGTCCATGCATCACTGAACTTTGATCAACAACATCTTCCGATTCGTCCGCATAATTATGTCCAAAAGGAACTTTAGCTGAAAAGTACTTTCCATAACCTAGATTTTTTATTTTTTGATCCGCTTCTTGTTTTTCAAGTTGCACTCCTGTGTTCTTACTCAATTTGAGATCCTGATGATTAGGGTCCATCCCTGAATCGATAATCGAAATAACTGTATTTTCACCTTTTAAATTATAGTCATTCCAAGCTTTTTCAATATCTGCCATCTTGTTTGCCGATGCGTCTTGAGGAGTATATGCTTTGATAACACTGACTGATTCGACGCCTTCGATCCCTTCTAGTTTCTCGATATCTCCATAGTTAACATCCATGGAAAAACCGTTGATCAATAGGCCAAACTCCCTGATCACCTTCGTTTTAGCAATCTCTTCCACTTTTTCTTGGATTGTCTCTTGTTTTGCGATTACTTTTTCAGAAGCTTCTTGCACTTTTTCGATTGATTCAGGTGTATCGATCGATTTCTTCGATTTTTCGACAGCCGCTTTCTCTTTTAAGCGAATCATCACTCGTACTTTATCAGTTGCTTTGACATCTTTCTCGTTCTCGTCATAATATCCCTGCGCTTTTAGCTGAGCTAGTGCAGCTTTTTTGATCAACTCGGAATCGATCGCTTTTTTCTTAGAAATATAGTCCTTAAGATCCTGTTTATCTTCTACTAAATTCGTCGTTTCTGCGGGAATCTCAGTAGCATCCGCTACGCTAGAATAAACACTTAAAAACAAAGGCGACAATAAAATGGTTGTACCAATCGTTCCTATCCAGTAAGCTTTCCCCCTCCAATTTCTTTTTTTCATTTTTTTCCTCCCATCTTATGTGTACTTTCATTTATTTACAACCAATGTCTGAAGCAAATCAATTGGTTCGTTGAAATTAAAATAACATACAGATAAAGAACTAGCAATATATTTTTTTAATTTTCTAAAAATTCAGCGAATATTTTAAAAGGTAGACCATTTAATTATTAAAAAAATAAAACAACGCATTATATTTAATTCTGTCTCTTATACACATCTCCGAGCCCACGAGACCGAGGCTGATCTC
>ENA-OXDS01000089-OXDS01000089.1-human-gut-metagenome-genome-assembly--contig:-NODE-89-length-12361-cov-9.17114_pt1 | contig 12361 bp, 14 predicted proteins | sample MGYA00249347_ERZ652227 | MGnify/ENA primary metagenome ERZ652227 (study PRJEB26925, sample SAMN05826540) | human gut metagenome | biome: ENVO:2100002; feature: ENVO:00000062; material: ENVO:00002003...
TCGTCGGCAGCGTCAGATGTGTATAAGAGACAGATTATATATCTTTAAAGGAAATCTTACTAAATAATAATGGGAGTGTAATGTGATGGCAATGATTAAATTTGATAACGTAGAGAAATACTACGGCAAATTCCAAGCTTTGAAAAACATAAACCTTGAGTTTGAGAAAGGGGAAGTCGTCGTTGTCATTGGTCCTTCTGGATCTGGGAAGAGCACTATGCTTCGATGTATCAATGGGTTAGAAATGATCACTTCTGGAAAGCTGCTGATCAATGATATCGATTTACATGATAAAAAGACAAAGTTAACAGAAGTACGTAAAAATGTTGGGATGGTTTTTCAACATTTCAATCTTTATCCAAATAAAACTGTGTTAGAAAATATCACTTTGGCACCAATCAAAGTGTTGAAACAAGATCAGGCAAGTGCTGTAAAAAATGCAGAAAAATTTTTGAAGAAAGTCAATATGTTAGATAAAAAAGATTCTTATCCATCAATGTTGTCTGGTGGTCAACAACAGCGTGTAGCGATTGCTCGCGGACTTGCGATGAATCCTGAAATGCTGCTTTTTGACGAGCCAACTTCTGCACTTGATCCAGAAATGATCGGTGACGTTTTGGATGTTATGAAAAAATTAGCACATGATGGCATGTCAATGATCGTGGTTACTCACGAAATGGGATTTGCTAAAGAAGTAGCAGACCGCGTGATTTTCATGGCTGATGGAGAAGTGTTAGAGGACAGTCGTGATGTGAAGAATTTCTTTGAAAATCCAAAAGAAGAGCGAGCAAAACAATTCATCAGCAAAGTAATCAATCATTAATCATCAGTAGGAGGAATAAGATGCGTAAAAAATCGATTATTCGTTTATTTTTCCTTTTAGGGCTCATGTTTCTGGTATTGACTGGCTGTAAAGGAAAAAGTGTTGCAAATGAAAACATATTAGAACGTAGTAAAAAAACAGATACGATCGTTTGGGGCGTAAAATATGATACCCGATTGTTTGGTATGATGGACATCAAAAGCAGCAAAGTAGAAGGCTTTGATATTGATATTGCTAAAGCAATCACTGAGAAGATTCTAGGCAAACAAGGGAAAGCGGAATTTGTGGAAGTGACATCTAAAACACGTATTCCCCTATTGAAAAATGGGAACATTGATGCAATCATTGCGACGATGACGATCACGGATGAACGAAAAAAACAAGTTGACTTTTCGGAAGTCTATTTTGATGCAGGACAGTCATTACTTGTCAAAAAAGGAAGTCCAATCAAAAGTGTGGATGATTTGAACGCGGATACAACGGTATTAGCGGTTAAAGGTTCAACTTCGGCCATCAATATCCGAAAACATGCGCCAGATGCAAAGATCCTTGAACTAGAAAACTATGCAGAAGCTTTTACAGCGTTGCAGTCAGGTCAAGGGGATGCGATGACAACAGATAATGCTATTTTATTAGGGATGGCAGATGAAAATCCTGAGTACACTTTAGCTGGAGGAGCGTTCACGAATGAACCATATGGGATCGCGATCAATAAAGGGCAGAAGGATTTCTTGGATGCTGTCAACAAAGCGTTGAAGGATATGCTTGCAGATGGCACGTATGAAAAAATCTACCAAAAATGGTTCCCAGGTTCAACGCAAGGGAAAGTGGATTAAGGAGGAAAAAGAATGGGTGAATTGATACAAACATACGGATCCACCTTCGTAGATGGATTTAAAATCACGATTTATTCAAGTATCTTAGCCTTGTTATTCAGCTTGATCATCGGTACATTGATGGCAATTTTCCAATTGTCGAAAAACAAACTAATCAGCGGTTTAGCAAAAGCTTATGTTGAATTTTTTAGAAATATTCCATTATTGATCATTGTGATGTTTTTCTATGTCGTTGTTCCTCTATATTGGATCAGCTTTGATGGATTCCAAGCAGGAACGATCGGTTTGACAATCTACACATCTGCATTTATTGCAGAAACAGTGCGCTCAGGGATCCAAACAGTGCCAAAAGGTCAAACAGAGGCTGGATTGTCTGCGGGTCTTACTTATTCGCAGACGATGCGTTATATCGTTTTGCCTCAAGCATTTAAGATCGTGGTACCGCCGCTTGGCAACCAGTTTATCAATTTAGTAAAAAATTCTTCGATCTTGGCCATTGTTGCCGGTTTGGATCTAATGTACCAAGGAGACTTGATTGCGAGTGAAACATTCAATACATTCGATACGTATATCATTGTTGGGCTCTTTTACTTAGTGATTACTTTGCCATTGTCTTATTTGATGGTTTATCTTGAAAAAAAATGGGCAGTTCGTTCATAGAAAGGGGAGAACAGAATGGATTTTAGTGGCGCTTTTTCATGGATGAATATCCGCTTTTTATTAGAAGGACTAAAAGTCACGGTAGAAGTATCGTTGTTCTCGATCGTTTTTAGCTTTTTGATTGGCGGTTTGACGGGGGTCATCCGTTTCTCGAATATTCCTTATTTTTCAAAAATCTTAGGATTTGTAATTGATATCATACGAAATCTACCGTTATTGCTGATCATCTTTTTCACGTATTTTGCTTTACCGCAGATCGGGATTCAAATGAATATCTTCTGGTCAGCTGTTGCAGCTTTGACGATTTTTGAATCAGCAATGTTATCAGAAATTTTTCGTGCCGGGTTGAATGCTGTTCCTAAAGGACAAATGGAAGCAGGCCTTTCGACAGGTTTGACTTATGTTGAAACCATGAGAACCATTGTCTTACCGCAAGCCTTTAAATCAATGATTCCTGCTATCGTCAGCCAATTGATCTCATTGATCAAGGACACTTCTTTGGCAGTGATCATTTCATTACCTGAATTGACACACCAAGCACGAATCATCTACGGGCAAAACACGAATTATGTCTTACCGATGTTCGTCGCGATGACATTCATGTACTTCGTTGTTTGTTATGCATTATCATTGCTTTCTTCTTATCTAGAAAGAAGCAAATACAGTTATTAAACCAACCAAAATCTAGGCTATCACAAGCTTTAAAGAGAAGCATAAATGTACGATCATTAGAAAAAACCGCTATTCGTAAAACGGGTCATTTTACGAGTAACGGTTTTTTTTGAATGAAACACATGTGAAATTTACTTTAGCAGCGACAAAAGTTATTTTGCAGTCAAGCTTAAGTTATCGATTTTTCTTAATAAGTTTTGTTTTGACATCTTGTCTAAAAAAGTAAGTAGCATTATCTCTGATAAAATGGCAGAATATAATCAAAAAGCGATCAGAGATTTCACTAAGTCTAATTGGATGTGAGGAGAAGCAGAAATGGAGATACAGACGAAGCGTCTCAACATACGGAAGTTTGTTTCTGGAGACATCAATAGCTTTATGGACTATCGAAACAATATTGATTGGATGCGTTATCAAGGATTTAAAGGAAAGTCAAAGGCGTTCTACGAAGCTGAATTACTTCATGATGTCTCTTTAGAAAAAGGGCTGCAACTTGCAATCATCCATACAGACACAAAGCAGTTGGTGGGGGATATCTATTTGAGAAAGGAAAATGATACCTATTGGATCGGGTATACTATTCATCCACAATATGCCAGAAACGGCTACGCATCAGAAGCAGTTACTGGAACTATAAATTGGGTCATCGATCAAGGAGGCAAGGTGATCAAAGCGGGTGTTTTACCAGAAAATGATGCTTCAATCAGGTTGCTTGAGAAACTTGATTTTACTTATGAGACAAAAATAGAGGACGAGTTGATTTATACCTATAACTTGTATCAACGGTGACTGGTACTCTCTGGTGTGCATCGATGCTTATCCTAAGAGCTTACAGATAGTAGTGGATAATGGGAAGTTTTACAACAGATACTATCGGAATGATCATCTCTCATGTAGCGGATGATTTTACGTAATAACTTGTCTTTATCCCATTTTAAAGAAGAGTTTTGCTAAAATATTCTACAAGTCATTTTTTTCGGAAATTTCAAAAAAAAACGAGCAATACAAAAAAACGTATTGTTCGTTTTTCTCTCCAATTTCTCAAAACTAAACAACTTTTGTCTTGACCTCTGTTTATGTGTTAAAAAGAGAATACTTGAATCAGCCTGTTATTCGTGTATTAAACTTGAGGTAAAAGTGTATCTCACTTTTATCTCAAGCTCTTTTGACTATTCATTGCAAATGATTAAAATGTTTTTGCAATATTTTCGATTTTCACTAAGGCGTCATTTAAAATTACATCTGCATTTTGTGGCGCATATGCCTGTCCTTCAACATAGACACTTTCGAAATCAGTTAGTCCGATAAAATTAAAGATATCCTTTACATAACGTGATGCTGGATCATTTCCTTCATAAATGCCACCGTTCGCTTGGATATGCAATAGCTTTTTCCCAGAGACCAAACCGACAGCCCCAGTTGCTGCATATTTTAACGTTTTTCCAGTAATAACAGTTGTATCGATCCATGCTTTAACTTTTGTTGGTATCATTAAGTTCCATAGTGGATTTGCAAGTACGATTTTATCTGCTGCCATAAATTGTTCTGTCAATTCGTTGAAACGAGTGATTTTTGCTTGTGCAGCAGTAGATAGATCAGTGAAAGCTATTCCAGACTGTAATTGAGCCCAGCCAGTCATCATATCATCATCGATTTCTGGTACATCATCATGGAATACATCTATGATTTGTACATCATCATCAGGATGTGTCGCACGATATACCTCAAGAAATTTATCGAAGCCTTTCATTGAAAAAGATTGTTCTGCTGTTTTGGGATGGCCCTTGACCATTAATAATGTTGTCATAATATCCTCCATGTGTTTCTGTATTTTGTTTACATCCACAATACTACATGGTAGAATGCAAATGAACAAGTACGCTATTTTTTGATAGGTACTATCGTTTTTAATAGAATTGAGGTGATAACTGATGAAACCAATTGAAATTGATGTTGATGTTGATGTTGATGATTGCCCCATTGGAGGAAATGTACAGAAAATCGTGCGTGGAAAATGGACGATGGTCATTATCTATTACTTGAGTCAAGGAACATTTCGTTTTGGTGAACTTAGTCGAAAAATACCACAAGTCACTCAAGCTAACCTTACAAAAGAATTGCGAATGCTTGAGAGTTATGGATTGATTCACCGAGAAGTGTATCCTGTCGTGCCACCTAAAGTTGAGTACTCTTTAACTCCACTTGGTGTAGATTTCATTCCTGTGATCCAAGCGTTAGGGGATTGGGCAGAAATCTTCAGAAAAAAATAATCCATACACAGAATAAGCGAAAAATCAGAGTGCAGCTGTCACTCTGGTTTTTCTTTTTGTAACAACAATCAGTAAATGTATATTGTGTAGTAGCATACATGTAAATCAACAAGCTAGATTATGACAAATTCAGACTGGCAATTTTTTTCAGGTGAATGATGTAAACAATCTATATCCAACCATGTTCTATCGAGATCAACGAGGGCTGCATAGATGATTGAAAGTAACGATGAATGATCCAACTTGATCCTGAGGGAATTGAGGTGGGATACGGTGATCTCGGATCATATGAAATAAAACGAACCGGATCACCAACAAGCTGGAAACAGAGTTGGTCAAGGTCAAAAATTTAAACTGATTTTAAATAATAACTATAGAAATAGCGGACACCAATCAAGAATGTAGGACTTGAAAAATAAGGGCAAAAAGTCCACAATAAGGAAGATAGAATTTATTGAAAAAAGGATGATACGAGTGACTGATAAGCGCCCAATCGGTTTTATTGATTCAGGGGTCGGCGGCTTGACCGTAGTGAAAGAAGCCTTGAAACAATTGCCAAACGAAAATATTTTATATATGGGAGACACTGCACGTTGTCCTTATGGTCCAAGGCCCGCAGAGCAGGTCATCAAGTTTACGTGGGAAATGACAAACCATCTGGTGGAGCAAGGAATCAAGATGTTGGTGATTGCTTGCAATACAGCGACAGCGGTTGTGTTGGAAGAAATCAAAGAAACGCTTCCCATTCCAGTTATCGGAGTGATCCTACCTGGAACAAGAGCGGCAGTGAAGAAAACAAAAAATAAAAATGTTGGTATCATTGGTACACTAGGAACGGTAAAAAGTGGTGCGTATGAAACAGCCCTTAAAGAAAAAGTACCGGAATTAGTAGTGACTAGTTTGGCTTGTCCGAAATTTGTTTCGGTAGTCGAAAGTAATGAGTACCATTCATCAGTGGCAAAAAAAATAGTAGCGGAAACCTTGACACCGCTTCTCTCTAAAAATATCGATACGCTTGTTTTAGGATGTACACATTATCCATTGTTGCGTCCGATCATTCAAAATGTCATGGGAGAGAATGTTACACTGATTGATTCAGGAGCTGAAACAGTAGGTGAAGTATCCATGTTATTAGACTATTTTGAAATCAGTAATTCGCCAAAAAATGGCAGAGAGATTTGTCGATTTTATACAACAGGTTCTGCGAAACTTTTTAAAGAGATTGCAGAAGACTGGTTACCGATCGACCATATAAAAGTAGAACATATTGATCTAGGAGGAGTATGAGACATGCGTCATGATGGAAGACAGGCACAGGAGTTAAGAAAAGTAACGATCCAAACAAATGTTTTTAAACATCCGGAAGGTTCTGTTATGATCAGGTTTGGTGATACGACTGTTGTATGTTCTGCAACGGTTGAAACCAGTGTTCCTCCTTTTTTGAGAGATACCGGTACAGGTTGGGTCACTGCTGAATACAGCATGCTTCCTCGTGCGACGAATACGAGAAACCGCAGAGAGAGCAGCAAAGGAAAATTATCAGGTCGAACGATGGAGATCCAACGTTTGATCGGTCGTTCTTTGCGAGCAGTCGTTGACCTAGAAAAACTAGGAGAACGTAGTATCATTGTGGATTGTGATGTTTTACAAGCAGATGGCGGGACGCGTACAGTAAGTATCACAGGTGCGTTTATAGCATTGAAACTAGCTGTCGACAAATTGCTTCAAGAGAAGAAATTAAAAGAAGACCCTATCAAAGAACACTTAGCAGCAATCAGTGTAGGGATTCTTCCAAATGGAACCTGTGCAACGGATTTAGATTATGAAGAAGACTCTTCTGCATTGGTGGATATGAATCTCGTGATGACTGAATCAGGAAAGTTTGTGGAGATCCAAGGGACTGGTGAAGAAGCCACTTTTGATGGCGAACAATTGAATGAAATGCTTTTTTATGGAAAAAGTGCGATTGAACAGCTGATCTTGGAACAAAAAAACAGCTTGTTTACTCCAGAAGTGTCAGATACTTTGGAAAAAGACAAGACAATCGTCATCGCTACTAGAAATGCAGGAAAAGCAGAAGAGTTCAAAGCGATGTTCGGTAAAGAAGGATACGAAGTGAAGACATTGTTCGACTATCCAGAGTTGCCAGATGTGGAAGAAACGGGTTCGACATTCGAAGAAAATGCACGCTTGAAAGCGGAAACGATTGCTCATTTACTGAATCAACCTGTGTTAGCAGATGATTCAGGATTAAAGGTGGATGCTTTAGGGGGGATGCCAGGCATCTATTCGGCACGCTTTGCAGGGGAACATAAAAGTGATGCTGGAAACAATGCAAAACTCCTTTATGAATTGACAGAAGTACCAGATGAAAAAAGAACTGCCCAATTTCATTGTACGTTGGTTTTTGCTGCACCAAACAAGGATAGTTTAGTAGTGGAGGCAGAATGGCCAGGGAAGATCGTTAGGATTCCGCAAGGTGAAAATGGGTTTGGTTATGATCCGTTATTTCTACCAGATGGGTCTGATAAAACAGCAGCAGAATTACCAAGTGAAGAAAAAAATAAAAAAAGCCATCGTGCGCAAGCGATGAAAAAACTAAGCAAACAATGGAAAACATGGCTGGAAGGTGGGAAATAAGTGCGGTATTTAGTAGTAAGTGATAATCATGGCGATCGAGATATCTTAGTACAGCTGGTCGAACGTTACCAAGGAAAGATAGATCATTTCTTCCATTGTGGGGACTCAGAATTATCAGCAGAAGATGTGTTGTGGAATGTTTTTAATGTCGTTCAAGGCAATTGTGATTTTGGTCCAGGATACGAAACAAAGCAATTTATCGATACAGGGGTCGATAAAATATTGATTACTCATGGACATCTAGCGAATGTCCGTTTTGGCCTGACTCAGTTAGCGATGGCAGCTAAAGAACTAGGAGCAAATATGATCTTTTTTGGACATACTCATCAAATCGGTTGTGAATTTGACCAAGGCATTCTCTATTTAAATCCTGGCAGTATTTCACAGCCTCGTGGCCCAATCCAAATCCCATCGTATGCAATTATTGATAGTACAGCAACCAAAATAGAGGTACAGTACTATAATCGTGCACACCAACCAGTAGAGGAATTGGCATTTACGTATGCACGCTAACTTAAAATTCTCTAATTTTTGCTAAAAAATCAATTGATTTTATGATTTGTGCATCCGTTTTCGGTAAAATAAGATTGTTGAGTGAAATAGAAATGGAGGGCATCCGATGATTGGACCTATTGTAAGAGATTTATTACTACAAAATCAGGAGACTTTTTTGATTCCTGCTGAAAATGTAGCAAATGTGATGTATCAACATCCTTTATCACATGGGTTGCTCGTTTTATCGAAAGTTGGCTACACGAAGATCCCTGTTTTAGGAAAAGATGACCGTTTTGTTGGATTAGTTAGTCTATCCGATGTGGTGAACAAGATGATCGACCTTCAAACGATCAGTATGGATCCTTTAGAAGGGTTGACAGTAGCCGATGTGATGGAGACAAATGTTCCAACGATCGACGAGAACTGGGAACTAGAAGATGTCTTGCATTTGCTGGTGGATTCGCCATTTTTACCAGTTGTGACAGAAGAAAAAGTCTTTAAGGGGATCATTACCAGAAAAGAATTATTGAAGGCTGTGAACTATATGGTTCATGAATTAGAGCGTCGGAACATCGTCTCTCCTAAAGTAGAAGAATTAAAAGAGAAAATCAATATCGTCAGTTAGACGAATGAGTAAAAATAAGGCAGTCGACTTTCTACCTTAAATGAAAAGTGTTTCAAAAGCACCCACTGAGAAGCTGATTCTCTGAAAAAGTAACTTATTTCAGAGGATTCAATTTTCTCAAAGCGCTTTTGAAACACTTTTTTGGTATAAAGATGAGTGAGGCAAGAGTAAAGTCACGTTTTTGCTTAAGCTGCTTTTACTAGAATGACAAATCTAGATTATTTTAAAACGATCGGTGTATTAGGGATCGTAAAGCCAGCAGCAGTGAGCTCTTTGACATAAGAGCTTAGAAATTCTTCTTTTAACGCAAACTGTTTCCCATTTAACACGTAGCAAACCGTGCGGATCGCAAAGTTACTGTTCCCTAGATCAACTAGACCAAAAATCTCTGGTTGTGTTTGTAGTTCATCATTGTATTTTTCTGCTAAACGTGTATTTACTTGTTCGATGATACCGTAGATACGGTCATATCCTTCTTCTGGAACGATCCGAATATCTAATAAAACTTGCATATTTGCCCGTGAAAGATTGCTGATCGTTGTGATATTACGGTTAGGAATAAAATGGACTGTTCCATCCGTTGCTTTTAGCTGCAATGTTCGAATACCGACAGAAACAACTGTTCCTTCAATCGTCAAGTTCGCCAATTTTACATAGTCACCGACATCCATTTGCTGTTCCATAATAATGAAAAAGCCTGTGATGACATCGCTCATAAATCCTTGCGCACCTAACCCGATAGCAACCCCGGCAATTCCAGCTCCTGCTAATAGTGAGCCAATTGGAACACCGATCACTGATAAAATCGCATAGATGAAGAAAAAACCCATCGTATAATGAAAAATGGTATTTAAAAGACTGTGTAACGTTTTTAAACGACTTTCGTTTAGGACCGTCTTTTTAGCATACTGTTTAAATGATTTATCCATCAGATATTTTCCGATTCGATTGATCACGCCAAATAAGACGATCAAAAAAACTAAATAAAGTCCTTTCTGGATAAGTGTGGCTAGAATCCCATCCCAATCGATACCGTTCCAAAAACGTTGAAAGGCATTTACTTGGTTTGCTGCCTGTTCCGTCAATGTTTCTCCTGTAGAAGTGGTAGATGAAGCAGTAGCTAATTGTAAAAGCATAAAATCCCCTTTTCTATACTATTTGATGTACTTGTATTGTAACAATAACTGACACAAAAGAAAATCTCCATGAAAATATTTTAACGGGATATCTTAATTTCAGAAATTCACAAAAATTCAAATGACAAATAACAGTGATAGTGCTAAAATATTCAAAAAGCAATGATTGGTGGAATGAATATGCAATTGGATTGGAATAATTTGGGATTTTCATATATTAAAACTCCTTGGCGTTATGTAGCAAAATGGAAAGATGGGCAATGGGAAAAAGGGGAGTTGACAGAAGATAATTATTTAACAATCCACGAAGGTTCTCCAGCGCTTCATTATGGACAACAATGTTTTGAAGGATTGAAAGCTTACCGAAGAAAAGATGGAAAAGTAAACTTGTTCCGTCCAGACCAAAATAGTCAACGTTTGAATCAAAGTGCAAGACGGCTATTGATGCCGATGGTACCAGAAGAAATGTTTATCGATGCGGTCAAACAAGTCGTTAAGGCAAATGATGAATTTGTGCCTCCATACGGTACAGGAGCCACTTTGTATTTACGTCCCTTATTGATTGGGGTAGGAGAAAACATTGGCGTCCATCCAGCACCAGAGTACTTGTTTGTTGTCTTCTGTACACCAGTAGGCGCATATTTCAAAGGTGGATTGAAACCAACAAAATTTATCGTATCTGATTATGATCGTGCTGCGCCAAAAGGTACAGGAGCTGCTAAAGTGGGCGGTAACTATGCCGCAAGCCTGTTACCAGGAACTGAAGCACAGGAATTGGATTATTCTGATTGTGTCTATCTTGATCCTGCTACCCACACAAAAATCGAAGAGGTAGGGGCTGCGAATTTCTTTGGGATCACGAAAGATGGTCAATTCATTACGCCACAATCACCATCTATTTTACCAAGTATCACGAAATATTCCTTGTTGCAACTAGCAGAAGAACGTTTGGGCTTAAAAGCCGTTGAAGGGGATATCTTTATTGATCAGTTGGATCAATTTGCAGAAGCAGGCGCATGTGGTACAGCAGCTGTCATCTCGCCAATCGGTGGTATTTACTACGAAAACAATCTTCATGTTTTCTATAGTGAAACGGAGGTCGGGCCTGTGACAAGACGCTTGTATGATGAATTGACAGGCATCCAATTTGGCGATGTAGAAGCGCCAGAAGGGTGGATCCAAGTGGTGGGATAAACCATTTGGAAAAAAATCTAATAAAAAAGGAAAGAATCCGCATCATACGGATTCTTTCCTTTTTAGTTAGATGATTAAGATAAATGAACACCTTTATCAACATAGATGATATCACCGATCATCCCGCTTGAAAGGGGACTGATCAAGAAGGCGCAGGCGTTCCCAACTTCTTCGATCGTAACACCTTGTTGGTCAGGTGTACGTGATTCAGATAACTGGATCAGTTTTTGGTAATCTTTCACACCAGTAACGGCTAATGTTTTGATTGCTCCCGCAGAAATGCCGTTGACACGAATCCCTTTAGGTGAGAATTCTGCTGCCAAGTAACGGATAGCGGCTTCTAGTGATGCTTTGGCGATCCCCATCATATTGTAATTTGGTATCGCACGTTCTGATCCTAGATAAGACATGCTGACGATTCCACTGTTTGGTGCAAGATACTTTTGCGCATATTTTGAAACAGCAATCAAAGAATAACTGCTGATATCTTGCGCTAATTGATAACCATCTCTGGAAATATCAGATACGTTACCTGATAGTTCTTCTTTATTGGCATAGGCGATGGCATGCACCAATCCATGGATCTCTCCAGCGTATTCACCGATCGCGTTCATCGCTGTTTCGATACTTTCATCACTTGCCACATCACATTCAACCGTAAATGCGTCTTCACCGACTAACTTAACCAATGATTTTTTCATTCGTTCATTTTGATAAGTATAGATGATTTCCGCACCTTGTTTCATCATCGCTTCAGCACAGCCCCAAGCAATACTACGCTTATTGGCAACTCCCATGATGACGATTTTCTTTCCTTCTAAAAAAGACATATTGACACTCCTTTGATCCTAGAAAAATTTGATAGGTCGTAATAATGAAAAAATAAATGCAATAAATAACCTCTTGATTTTCTATTATTAGGCAAAATGTTTTGATTGTCAAACTATTTTTTTACAGAATAAAAAAAGCTGTCTCTTATACACATCTCCGAGCCCACGAGACCGAGGCTG
>ENA-OXDS01000099-OXDS01000099.1-human-gut-metagenome-genome-assembly--contig:-NODE-99-length-11981-cov-40.3502_pt1 | contig 11981 bp, 9 predicted proteins | sample MGYA00249347_ERZ652227 | MGnify/ENA primary metagenome ERZ652227 (study PRJEB26925, sample SAMN05826540) | human gut metagenome | biome: ENVO:2100002; feature: ENVO:00000062; material: ENVO:00002003...
TACACGTAAGGAGTCGTCGGCAGCGTCAGATGTGTATAAGAGACAGGGCCAAGGCACGTCGAACGGTGATTACGGCAACGCCTATGCCGCCGGCCAGTGCACGTACTGGGCGTATGAACGCCGTAGGCAGATGGGCATTGGCACGCCGTCCTATCTCGGCAATGGCGGCGACTGGTGGCGCAGCGCCCCCTCGTACGGCTTGCGCGTGGACCACAACCCTCAGGTCGGCGCCGCGCTCTCCTTCCTGCCTGGTCAGGATGGTGCCGACGGTACCTATGGCCATGTTGCCGTAGTCGAAGCCGTGTATGGCGACGGCACATTCCAGATCTCCGAAATGAACTGGGGTGGTCCGTGGAACATGCACAACCGCACCTTGACCAATTTGGGTCAGTACTGGTTCGTCCACTGACCGGTTGGTTCGGCCGATATATACGGTTGAAGGGTTCCTCTTGAAGAGGAACCCTTTTTCGTATTCGATGCCGGTCCGTGATATCGTCGGATGTTGCGTTGCTACTGCTACCCACGAGTTGTTGCCCACGAAAGGAGGAGACATGCCCAAGGAGACTGGTGAGAAACTCATCGTCCAGAACAAGAAGGCCCGGCATGACTATGCCATCGAAGACAAGTATGAGGCAGGGCTGGCCCTGACCGGCACCGAGGTCAAGTCGTTGCGCGAAGGCCGCGCATCGCTGTCCGAGGCGTTCATCTCCATCGACCGCCGCGGCGAGATGTGGCTGGAGGGCGCGAACATCCCCGAATACCTGAACGGCACATGGAACAACCATGCGCCCAAGCGCAAGCGCAAGCTGCTGCTGCACCGACTGCAGATCACCAAGCTCGCCCGCGGCATCGAGGCCAAGGGATACACGATTGTGCCGCTGAGCCTGTACTTCAAGGACGGTCGCGTCAAGGCGGAGATCGCACTGGCCCGAGGCAAGAAGGAATTCGACAAACGCCAGGCCCTGCGCGAAGAGCAGGACAAGCGTGAAGCCCTACGCGCCATGCGCTACGCCAACATGCGCCACTAGTCCCGCCTCTTGGCTCCCCTCCGGAGGGGAGCCAAGGGTAGGATGTCCGCGTTGTGGGTCATTTCGCCCACGATTAACGCTTCCGTAGCATTGCACTCCTACGCTCTGGAACCATCTGGGAAACATACCCGCCCAGCTGACTATCCGGAGAGAGGAAATCCAATGTCTCTAAGCAAGGGAATACAATCCGCTGCGGCCGCCGCCCTGAGCGCGGCCATGCTGATCGCCGTGGCGGCCTGTGGCACGACTGACAGCACCGACACCGCATCCAAGAGCGGCGATTCATCCAAGGACTCGTCCAGCACTTCGATTCAAGGCTTCGACACCAGCAGCATCCAGAAGGATGACGAGATTGCCACACTGCTGCCCGATTCCGTGGCCGGCGACGGCACGCTGACCGTCGGCACCGATACTTCCTATGCCCCGGCCGAGTTCCTGGCCGAGGACGGCAAGACCCCGGTCGGCTTTGATGTCGACCTGTCCAAGGCGCTGGCCGCAGTGTTCGGACTGAAGGAAAACACCGTCTCCTCCACGTTCGATTCGATTATCCCGTCCGTCGGCTCCAAGTACGACATCGGCATCTCCTCCTTCACCGTGACCAAGGAACGCATGGAGGCTGTGGACTTCGTGACCTACTTCAAGGCCGGTTCCACGTTCGTGGTGCAGAAGGGCAACCCGAACAAGGTCGACTCCTCGAACCTGTGCGGCGTGAAGGTGGCTGTGCAGACCGGTACCACCCAGGAAGAGGAAGTCAACAAGGATAACGAGCAGTGCAAGGCGGACGGTAAGGATGCCATCGACATCCAGTCCTCCAAGCTGCAGACCGATGTGACTACCGCCGTGGCTTCCGGTAAGGCTGATATCTTCTACGCCGATACGCCGGTTGCCGGCTACGCCATCAAGCAGACCGGTGATACGCTCGAGGCCCTCGGCGAGGACGTTGGTGTGACCCCTGAGGCCGTGGCCGTCAAGAAGGGCGATTCCAAGACCGCCGAGGCCGTACAGAAGGCCATCCAGAAGCTGATGGATGATGGCACGTACAAGAAGATCCTCGACACGTGGGGCGTCTCTTCCGGCGCCGTCGACAAGGCCGAGATCAACCCGTCCGTCGAGTAGTTTCGGTTACTATGAAGACTCCCGTTGCCCTGCGGCGGGAGTCTTTTTGTATATGTATGCACTGTAGTGTATAAATATGCTTAACCGTTGATCGTTGCCGTTGAAGCGGCGTAAGAGAGAAGAAGAAACGATTATGCAGTCCACCAAACTGAAGTCCATTATGGCCATTGCACTGAGCTCGGCCATGCTGTTCGCCACCGCCGCTTGCGGCACCTCCGACAAGGCCGATGCCGGTACGGATTCCGCTAAGGGCGGCTCCTCCAAGTCGGTCACCATCACCAGCTACGACGTGAGCTCCGTGAAGAAGGACGATGCAATAGCCGCACTGCTGCCTGAATCCGTGACCAAGGACGGCAAGCTCACCATCGGCACCAACCCCTCCTACGCCCCGGCCGAATTCCTCGACGCCGACGGCAAGACCCAGATCGGCTACGACATGGATCTCGCCCGCGCCATGGGCAACATCTTCGGTCTCGAGACCGAAATCGTCTCCTCCAACTTCGATACGATCATTCCGGCCATCGGCTCCAAGTACGATCTGGGCATCGCCGCCTTCACCATCACCAAGGAGCGCATGGAATCCGTCGACTTCGTCTCCTACTTCACCGCAGGCATGGGCTATGCAGTGGCCGCAGGCAACCCCAAGAATGTCGACGAGAACGACCTGTGCGGTCTGAACGTTGCCGTCGAGACCGGCACCGTCGAGGAAGAGGCCATCAACAAGACCGCCAAGCAGTGCAAGGCGGACGGCAAGAAAGACATCACCATCCAGTCCTCCAAGCAGCAGACCGACGCCACCACCGCTGTGGTGACCGGCAAGGCCGACGTCTTCTTCGCCGATTCCCCGGTTGTCGGCTACGCCATCGCCCAGACCGATGGTCAGCTGGAACAGCTCGGCAAGGACTTCGATGAAGTGCCGAACGCCATCGCCATCAAGAAGGGCGATTCCCAGACCACCGAAGCCGTGCAGAAGGCCATGCAAAAGCTCATGGACGACGGCACATACACCAAGATCCTCCAGCACTGGGGCGTCGAATCCGGCGCACTGGACAAGGCCGAAATCAACCCGGCCGTCGAATAGTCCCCCCAAGAATGCTCCCGCTTGCGGGAGCTGGCTCGCGGAGCGAGACTGAGGGTGGGCCACACGACGCCCAGCAATCCAGATGGGGCGCACTGTTTGTAACACAGTCGCCCCATTCGTGCACTAGGGTTCAATGCTAGTTGCAACTTGCAGTTCAGGCTGCCCAACACATCCAAGGAACCAGATTATGGCGAAGAAAGAAGTCGACGGTGAGGGGCTGAACATCCCCAATCGCATCAAGGCGCTGCCGGTCAAGCGCCCCGGCCCGATTGTGGCCGCAGTGATCGTGGTACTGCTCGCCGCGATGCTCATTCAAGGCTTGATTACCAATCCGCGACTGGATTGGCCCACCGTCTGGAAGTACCTGTTCAACGAGAACGTGCTTGAAGGCATTCGCTATACCTTGGAGCTCACCGTGATCTCCATGGTCGTGGCGATCATCCTGTCGGTGATTCTTGCCATCATGCGCAAATCCATCAATCCGGTGCTGCGCGGCGTCAGCTGGTTCTTCATCTGGTTCTTCCGCGGCACGCCTGTGTACACGCAGCTCATTTTCTGGGGTCTGTTCGCCGTGCTGATTCCCAAGATCAGCCTCGGCATTCCGTTCACCTCGGTGGAGTTCTGGAGCATCGACTCCAACGTGGTGGTCACCGCATTCAACGCCGCATGGATTGGTTTGGCTCTGAACGAGGCCGCCTACCTGTCCGAAATCGTGCGTGCCGGCCTTGAAGCCGTGGACCCCGGCCAGACCGAGGCGGCCAAGGCGTTGGGCATGAACCGCACGCTCATCATGCGCCGCATCGTGCTGCCGCAGGCCATGCGCATCATCATCCCGCCCACCGGCAACGAGACCATCGGCATGCTGAAGACCACCTCGCTGGTCACCGCCGTGCCGTTCACCCTCGAACTGCAGTTCGCCACCAACGCCATCGCCAACCGTATCTACAAGCCGATTCCGCTGCTTCTCGTGGCCTGCTTCTGGTACCTGCTGATCACCTCCATTCTGATGGTTGTGCAGTCCCGCCTCGAGGCGCACTTCGGCAAGGGCTTCGATGCCCGACCGGTGGGCACCAAGGGCAAGCAGGCGCCATTGCCGGGTAAGACCGACGGTGAACCGAAGGATGACGTGGACAAGCTCAACCAGACCACATTTGTCGGATTGAATGCATAAGGCGGGAGCGCGATTATGACTACGAATGACATCACCAGTGTTGCCCCGGTCGTGCGCAAGGCGGCTGACGGTTCCGTGATTCCTGCTGTCAAGGCCGTGCAGGTGCACAAGGCGTTTGGGCCGCTGCATGTGCTCAAGGGCATCGATCTAACCGTTATGCCCGGTACTGTGACCGTGATTCTGGGGCCCTCCGGTTCCGGCAAGTCCACGTTCCTGCGTCTGATCAACCAGCTGGAAACCCTGACCGGCGGTTCCATCGAGGTGGACGGCGAACTCATCGGCTACAAGCACGTGACCAAAAACGGCCAGGACATGCTGCAGACCCTGGACGATAAGGAGATCGCCGCACAGCGCTCTCGCCTCGGCATGGTGTTTCAGCGCTTCAACCTGTTCCCGCACATGACCGCGCTGGAAAACGTGATGGAAGCCCCGATTCACGTGCAGCACCAGTCCAAGAAAGCCGCCCGTGACCTGGCTGTGGCCGAGCTTCAGCGCGTCGGTCTGGGCGATCGCACGGACTATTACCCCTCCCAGCTGTCGGGTGGTCAGCAGCAGCGCGTGGCCATTGCCCGTGCTCTGGCCATGAAGCCGGAGATCATGCTCTTCGATGAGCCGACCTCCGCCCTTGACCCCGAACTGGTGGGCGAGGTGCTCAACGTCATGCGTTCCTTGGCCAAGGAAGGCATGACCATGGTGTGCGTGACCCACGAAATCGGCTTTGCCCGCGAAGTCGCCGACCAGATCGTGTTCATGGACGGCGGCGTGGTCGTAGAAAAGGGCGGCCCCGACATCATCGACCACCCCACCGAGCCTAGGTTTAAGGACTTCCTACAGCACGTGCTGTAGGAAGGCTGTCATATTACCTCAGCACTGTCGTGCTTCGGCGTCGCCTACGGGGAGCTCACTGGGCTCCCCGCTTTACGGCTCCGCCTACAGCACGTGCTGTAGGCCATGCCAAGCCGGGCGGACACGCCGGGTGGTTCGCCCGCGCCGCATGCTCCGATCGCGCGAATACGGCGGGTTGGATTCGCTTTGCGCAATAATCGTCCGCTAGGCTGGTGAGCCATGTGTGGAATCGTTGGATACGCGGGAAATATTGAAACGGCATGCGGTAGGCCTTTGGAGGTCTGCCTGCAAGGCCTGGAACGTCTGGAATACCGAGGCTATGACTCGGCCGGTGTGGCGCTGACCGCGCCCGGCATGGATAAGGTGGTCGTGCGCAAGAAGGCCGGCCGTTTGAAGAACCTGGTCGAAGACATCGAGCGTAAGCCGATGCCGCTTGCCACGGTGGGCATCGGCCACACGCGCTGGGCCACCAATGGCGAGCCGAGCGACGTGAACGCCCACCCGCACACCAGCATGGACGGCAAGGTGGCCATCATCCATAACGGCATCATCGAAAACGCCTCTCAGCTGCGTCTCGACCTGCAAGCCGAAGGCTACCGATTCGCCTCTGCCACCGACACTGAGGTGGCCGCTAAGCTGCTCGGCAAGATCGTGGACAAGATTATCGCGGATGAAGGCAAGCCAGACCTGTTCAAGGCTGTGCGCCGCATGGCCCGCATGCTTGAAGGCGCGTTCACCATTCTGGCCACCGACTGCCGCCAGCCGGACATCGTGGTCGGAGCCCGCCATGATTCGCCGCTGGTCGTGGGCCTTGGCGAGGGGGAGAACTTCCTCGGTTCCGACGTCGCCGCATTCGTGGCCTACACCAAGCGCGCCATGGAAGTCGACCAGGATCAGGCCGTATGCGTGTCCGCCGACAAGGTCATCGTCGCCGATTTCAACGGCAACGTGGTCGAAAACCCGAAGACCTACACCGTGGATTGGGACGCCTCGGCCGCCGAGAAGGGCGGCTGGGACTCCTTCATGGACAAGGAGATCCACGAAGACCCTGCCGCAGTGCAGCGCACCCTGCTTGGCCGCTTCGATACGAATGGCGGCATCACCCTTGATGAAGTGCGTATCGACGAACACGACTTCAAGGCCATCGACAAAATCATCGTTGTGGCCTGCGGCACCGCCAGCTACGCCGGCCAGGTAGCCAAATACGCCATCGAACACTGGGTGCGTATCCCCGTGGAAATCGAACTCGCGCACGAATTCCGTTACCGTGACCCGATTCTGACCCCGCGTACGCTCGTGGTGGCCATTTCTCAGTCCGGCGAAACCATGGATACGCTCATGGCCCTGCGCCACGCGCGCGAACAGGGGTCCAAGGTGCTGGCCATCTGCAACACGCAGGGTGCCTCCATTCCGCGTGAATCCGACGCCGTGCTCTACACACACGCCGGCCCGGAAGTTGCCGTGGCATCCACCAAGGCGTTCGTGGCGCAGATCACCGCCGCCTACCTGCTGGGCCTGTATCTGGCGCAGGTCAAGGGCGCGATGTTCCGCGATGAGATTCATCAGGTGCTCGACTCCCTGAAAGATATGCCGCGCAAGATCCAGTGGGTGCTCGACACCCAGCCCAAGACCATCCAGGCGGCCGCCGAGCGCATGGTGAACGCCAACTCCTTCTTGTTCCTCGGCCGCCACGTGGGCTACCCGGTGGCGCTTGAGGGCGCGTTGAAGCTCAAGGAAATCGCCTACACCTTCACCGAAGGCTTCGCGGCCGGCGAGCTCAAGCATGGACCGATCGCGCTGGTGGACGAGGGTGAGCCGGTGGTGTTCATCGTGCCGCCGCAGCGCGGCCGCAATGTGTTGCACGCCAAGGTGATCTCCGGTATCGAGGAGGTCAAGGCTCGTGGCGCGTACATCATCGCCGTGGCCGAGCAGGGCGACCCGGATGTGGAACGGTACGCTGACGTGGTGTTCTGGCGCCCCGCCTGCCCAACGCTGATGAGCCCGCTGGTTGACGTGGTGCCGCTGCAGCTGTTCGCCATGGACATGGCAAAGCTCAAGGGCTACGACGTGGACAAGCCCCGCAACCTCGCCAAGTCCGTGACCGTTGAATAAGCCACATCGGTATGTGATTGACGAGCCTCATATTCCGTTTGAGATGGACGTGCTGTATGAGGACGAGCGGATCATCGTGGTGGACAAGCCGCATTTTCTGGCCACCATGCCGCGAGGCATGTGGTATCGGCAGACCGCGCTGATCCGATTGCGTGAGCGGCTGGGGGAGCCGGACATCACGCCAGCGCACCGATTGGACCGCATGACCGCCGGCGTATTGGTGTTCGTGCGGGATCCGGCCTGCCGCGGCGCGTATCAGATGCTGTTCCAGAACAGGCTGGCGGTCAAGGTCTACGAGTGTCTGGCGCCATGCCGGCCGATCGTGCGGCCTCGATACGGCACCGTGACCCGGATCGACCCGCCGCGTCCGTTCCCGTTGCTGCGCCGCTCGCATATCGTCAAGGAGCGTGGCGTTCTGGCCGCCTTCGAGACGCCGGGCTTGGTCAACGCCGAAACCCTTATCGAACGCGGCGAACCCGTGTCCCCTTTCCCCGGTGTGAAGCCGTGCATGCCGATGGCGGGCGGCCCCCGTCCGTCGGCCGTGCCCGTCTGCCGCTACACGCTACGCCCCCATACCGGCAAAACCCATCAGCTGCGCGTCCACATGAATGCGTTGGGGCTGCCCATCGTGGGCGATGATTTCTATCCATGCATCCAGGCGCGCCGGTACGACGATTTCAGCCAGCCGCTGCAGTTGGTGGCGCGTGTGCTGCGGTTCACCGATCCGGTGACGGGGCAGGAGCGGGAATTCGTTTCCCGGCAACCGTTGCTGATCTGACCACGACGCCCCGTCCGGCGTCGTCCCGTGTGTCTGTGTGACATGAGAAAATCCACTCGCGTACATGCACACTATCGATGCAATGCAATAAAGGAACCGAATCATCATGGAACATAGAGCGTTCAAGTGGCCGCAGCCACTTGCGGGCAACAAGCCCCACATCTGGTACGGCGGCGATTACAACCCCGACCAATGGCCTGAGGAAGTGTGGGACGAAGATGTAGCCCTCATGCAGCAGGCCGGCGTCAACCTCGTCTCCGTAGCCATCTTCTCCTGGGCCAAGCTTGAGCCCGAAGAAGGCGTGTACGACTTCGATTGGCTCGACCGCGTCATCGACAAGCTCGGCAAGGCCGGCATCGCCGTCGATCTCGCCTCCGGCACCGCATCCCCGCCGATGTGGATGACCCAGTCCCACCCGGAGATCCTCTGGGCCGACTACCGCGGCGACGTCTGCCAGCCCGGTGCCCGCCAGCACTGGCGCGCCACCAGCCCGGTCTTCCTTGACTACGCGCTCAACCTGTGCCGCAAGATGGCCGAGCACTACAAGGACAACCCGTATGTGGTCTCTTGGCATGTGAGCAACGAGTACGGCTGCCACAACCGCTTCGACTATTCCGAAGACGCCGAGCGCGCCTTCCAGAAGTGGTGCGAGAAGAAGTACGGCACCATCGACGCTGTCAACGACGCCTGGGGCACCGCCTTCTGGGCGCAGCGCATGAACAATTTCTCCGAGATCATCCCGCCACGATTCATCGGCGACGGCAACTTCATGAACCCGGGCAAGCTGCTTGATTGGAAGCGTTTCAGCTCCGACGCGCTGCTGGACTTCTACAAGGCCGAGCGCGACGCCCTGCTCGAGATCGCCCCCAAGCCGCAGACCACCAACTTCATGGTCTCCGCGGGCTGCACCGTCCTCGACTACGACAAGTGGGGCCATGACGTGGACTTCGTGTCCAACGACCATTACTTCTCGCCCGGCGAGGCCCACTTCGACGAGATGGCCTACGCGGCCTGCCTCACCGACGGCATCGCCCGCAAGAACCCGTGGTTCCTCATGGAACATTCCACGTCCGCCGTCAACTGGCGCCCGACCAACTACCGGCTCGAGCCCGGCGAGCTGGTGCGCGACTCCCTGGCCCATCTGGCCATGGGCGCCGACGCCATCTGCTACTTCCAGTGGCGTCAGTCCAAGGCCGGCGCCGAGAAGTGGCATTCCGCCATGGTGCCCCACGCGGGCCCCGACTCCCAGATCTTCCGCGATGTGTGCGAGCTGGGTGCCGACCTCAACAAGCTTGCTGACGAGGGCCTGCTGAGCACCAAGCTGGTCAAGTCCAAGGTCGCCATCGTCTTCGACTACGAGTCCCAGTGGGCCACCGAGCACACCGCCACCCCCACGCAGGAGGTGCGCCACTGGACCGAGCCGCTGGACTGGTTCCGCGCGCTGGCGGACAATGGCCTGACCGCCGACGTGGTGCCGGTCCGCGGTCCTTGGGATGAGTACGAGGCCGTCGTGTTGCCGAGCCTGGCCATCCTGTCCGAGCAGACCACGCGCCGCGTGCGCGAGTATGTGGCGAACGGCGGCAAGCTGTTCGTGACCTACTACACCGGTCTGGTGGACGACAGGGATCACGTCTGGCTGGGCGGCTACCCCGGCTCCATTCGCGACGTGGTGGGCGTGCGCGTCGAGGAATTCGCCCCGATGGGCACCGACGCCCCCGGCACCATGGACCACCTTGACTTGGACAACGGAACCGTGGCGCACGATTTCGCCGACGTGATCACCTCCGTGGCCGATACCGCTCACGTGGTCGCCTCCTTCAAGGCAGATAAGTGGACCGGTTTCGACGGCGCTCCCGCCATCACCGTCAACGACTTCGGCGACGGCAAGGCCGCATACGTCGGTGCCCGTCTCGGCCGTGAGGGCTTGGCCAAGAGCCTGCCCGCGCTGCTGGAGGAACTCGGCATCGAGACTTCGGCTGAGGACGATCGCGGTGAAGTGCTGCGCGTCGAGCGTGCGGACGAAACTGGCGAGAACCACTTCGTGTTCCTGTTCAACCGCACCCACGATGTTGCGGTCGTGGACGTGGAAGGCGAACCGCTGGTCGCCTCGCTGGCCCAGGTCAACGAGTCCGAGCACACGGCCGCCATCCAGCCCAACGGCGTACTCGTCGTCAAGCTGTAAAACCGCGCATAGCGCCTAATTACTCAACGGCTCCCTTGCTGTTCATCGCAGCAGGGAGCCGTTTTCGTTTCTCCAGCGAAGTCGGGTAGGGTGGTCATGAGCAGGATGCATCTACCGTTTTAAGCCCCGCCTAGTACACTCGTCACCATGCGAGTGATCGGACAGCGAATCAAAAGAATGGCAACCATAGCAGTGACTGCCATCCTTTCCGTATCCCTGGCCTCGTGCGGGCAGGCTACGGACGACAACCGTACGGAGATCAGCGTATGGAGCTGGGAACCGAGCATGGGGGAGGTCGTCCGCCGCTTCGAAAAAGCCAATCCGGACATCCGCGTGAAATGGACCAACATCTCCGGCTACGACAATCTCAATACCGCCATTCAGGACGGTTACGGCACGCCGGACGTGGCTCAGATCGAATACTATGCACTGTTGCAGTACGCGGTCTCCGGCCAATTGCTTGATCTGACCGACAAGATCGGCTCGGATTATTCCAACTTCTTTACCCTCGGCACATGGTCGTCCGTGCAGCTCGCCGGCCATATCTACGGGCTGCCCATGGATTCGGGCCCGATGGGCTTCTTCTACAACGAAGACGTGTTCCGCCAAGCCGGCGTGGACGCCACCAAGATCAAGACTTGGGATGAATACTATGAGGCCGCCAAAAAGCTCAAGGAGATCGGCGTGTACATCGCCGCCGACTCGGGTGATGGCAGTTTCTATGACGCGATGGTCTGGCTTGCCGGTGGTCAGCCGTTCCACACGTCGGCCGACGGCAAAACCGTGACCATCGATTTGGATGAGGATGCCGGCACCCAACGGTTCACCGAATTCTGGCAGAAAATGATCGATGAGGGGCTTGTCGATACCACCTCCGCCACATGGTCGGATCGGTGGAAAAGCAGCGTGAGCACCGGCACCATCGCCTCCGTGTTCTCCGGAGCTTGGATGCCGTCGCTGCTGCTGTCCAATGTGCCGGGCGCGTCCGGTCTGTGGCGCGTGGCTCCCATGCCCACCTATGGTGGGCAGCCCGCCAATGCCGAAAGCGGCGGATCGGCGCTGACCGTGTTGCAGCTGACCCGTAAGCCGGATGCGGCCTATCGTTTCGTGGACTTTGTGGCGCATAACGCCCAAGGCATTAGCGCGCGTGTGGATGGCGGTGCTTTCCCGGCCGATTATGCCACCCTGAATTCCGCTGATTTTTTGGATAAAACCACAATTACCAATGACCGTGGCATTGAAATCCCGTATTTCGGCGGGCAGAAGTTCAACCGTGTACTGTCGGAGGCCGCCGAGGATGTGCCGATCGGATACCAGTATCTGCCGTTCGAAGTGTATGCGCGCAGTGACTTCAAATCTACGGTGGGCCAGGCATACGAATGGTCCAGCAGTTTCCACGACTATCAGCAGCGACAGGAAGCCATTGAGATGGGCATGAAGGACGAGGAAGGCAAGCCGCTCGAACCGTTGGAGAAGCCCGGCAAGAAAGTCAGTCTCTCCGACGGCCTGGCCCAATGGCAGAAAGACCTCCGAGAATACGGCTTCAATCAGGGCTTTACGATTAAGTAGGGTTTTGAGTTGGTTTTCGGGGAGGGACGGAATCGACTGCGCTATGCGCGGCCGATTCCTGCGCGCCGCGTTACTTCACATTGCGCGAGTAGATGTAT
>ENA-OXDS01000106-OXDS01000106.1-human-gut-metagenome-genome-assembly--contig:-NODE-106-length-11630-cov-8.54004_pt1 | contig 11630 bp, 11 predicted proteins | sample MGYA00249347_ERZ652227 | MGnify/ENA primary metagenome ERZ652227 (study PRJEB26925, sample SAMN05826540) | human gut metagenome | biome: ENVO:2100002; feature: ENVO:00000062; material: ENVO:00002003...
GCGTCAGATGTGTATAAGAGACAGGTATCGGTAAATTCTTTTCCTTCCAAAAACAGCTTCATTGGTTCCCCATCGAAAGACAGATCACTAATCTGTAAGCCGCGGTTTGCTTGGTTGGCTCCCTCCACGAAGTGAACATTACTCAATATCGCTTCATGGTTTGCTAAATAATTTAAGATCCAAAAAACTTCCCTTCGACTAAAAGAGACGTGATTCACCATCCAAGTCAAAAAATTCTTTTTTTCTCTTACATCTATCAGCATCTTTCTCACCTCTCTGCTAGATCATCTAAGACTGACAGTGCCTCCAAATCTCCAGGTTCATGTTCTAAATAATGGGTAAGTAATTCTCGTGTTCGCTCTAGTTGTCCTTCCTCACGTAAGAAAAAGGCATACTCTTTCAGAAAGTCTGGTTCATGTTCTAGTTCATGATACGCTTGTTCATAATGGACAGCCGCTACAGCGAAATCTTCTAGTTCATTATACGCATGGGCTAGATTCCATTCTGCATAAGGATTAGCTGTTTCCTCCATCTGGTTCACGACTTCGATCACATCTTCATATCTTTCATCATCTAGATAAAGATTACTTAACGTCAATAACGTTTCATCTTGTTTTTCTCCTAACTCAAGCGCTTCTAACAGCAGCTTTTCAGCCTTTTCTTTATCATGAAGTCGAAACGCATTCTCTGATGCCAAATGATAAAGTTCTACTTGATATGGATTTTCCTTTATTCCTTCTTCTAAAACTTTTTGAGCCTCTTCAATCAGTTCTTCTTCCTGTAATGCTTGTCCTAAATAAAGATATAAAGACTGATATTGCGGATTGACTTCTCGCAACTCTTGGAGATAATTGATGGCTTTTTCATTTTCTTTTAGTTGAAGATTTGTAAAAGCAAGTTGGAAAAGACGGTCATCTGTTCGTTCCTCTTGGAGTGCTTTCTCTAATGGTTCGATCGCCGCTTCAAATTCTCCTTGCATGCTAAGCGATTGACCCATGCGTTCTTGCATAGAAATACCAGAGATTTCATCTATGTCAGAAGATAGCAGACGTTCATAGATCATTGCTGCTTCTTTAAAACGATCAACTGAAAAATAAAGTTCTGCTAAAGCAAATTGGATCAGCGGTTCTTCTGGTAATAACACTGCTGCTTCCTTCAATTTTGCTTCACTGACCTCTGGTATGCCAATTACTTGATATAGATCAGCAATCGCTAATAAAGCTTGTGGGTAATACTCACTGTCTTTAGAAATTCGTTCTAAATAATCAAACGCTTGATCGATCTCATTGTCTTCGATCGCAATCTCCGCTAATGGAATATTCAACTCGTCATTTTCAGGATATTGTACGAGTAACTGCTCATAGATTTGTTTCGCTTCTTCTAAGAAACCGAGTGCTAATAATTCTTCTCCCAATTCAGCTAATACATCTGCTGGATCTTCTTTTAGAGCCTGTGCTAGATATAGCTGTGCTTGCGTTAAGTCTTCCTCTGATAATGCTTGTAGCATCTTTTCACTATTTGTATTCATTTAATCCCTCTTATCTCATTGACAATCTTTTCGTAAGTTGCCATAGTTTTCAATAATTCTTTCTCAGTTGGTGATTGGTAACCACCTATTATACCGATTTCTTCCAAAATGAGAATTTTTTTGCTTTTTTCAGCTAATTGCAGAACATTTTCTAAATAATCCGTTTTCGATAGCTGCTCTGGCCAATCGATTGGATAATTGAGATGCTTTAACCATATAAAGAAATTTTTTAATTGAAAAGGCATATTTGTGATCTCTACGTTCCAAACAAGTTGGAAAAGCATCCCTAGCAATTTTTTCATACTGGCAGATAATAAATGCCCGTTTTCTGACAAATAAAAAGCTTGTTCAAACAGTTTACCATAATTTGCGAATTTGTCAGCCTCTTCTTGATAAAAATAGATCATTTCTTCCAACATCCCAGTAAACGGTCGATGGTATAACTGCTGCGTAGTTGGATAATTTTTATATAATGTCTGTAAAAATGAGTGATCACATAGGATCCCACAAAAAACAAAAGTCAAAAAATCGATTTGTTTGCCACTGATTTGTTTTTCACTGATGGTTTGATCGTAGACGATTCGTTCTGGGAGGGTCTGCGTTTGAAGAACAACTTGGTTAGGCAGCTGTAAAATGATTCGCTCTGGCGTCAATGCCCGAGCCATCGAGCGAATAGATACCGGAATAAGCCATAGCTTCGATTCCAGCGGTGTATGTTTTTGAAAAAAGCCAGCCAAGTCCATGATCCCTTCATTTCCAAAACCGATAATGAGGAATGCTTCATTTTCAGGATAACGTTTGGCAAAAGTAAGTAGATTGCTTAATTCAATCAAATGATTGCATTGCGTGTTTGCACAGATGTACCAATCAATCTTACGAGGATTCACAAACAACTGATTGATTTTATCAGCAAATAAGTCATAATACCGCTGATTCGTCAAAAACAGCACAGATTGCTCGATCTTCAGAGACTTTAACTGACTAACTAAAGTTTCTGCATAAAAGATTTTAGCTATTTCACCATGCAACTCATAATCCAATTCCATGTGCATCCCTCCTTTCCCTTATTTTACCATTAGTAAGTAAAAACGAAAAAGGATAAGATATGTATAAAGGTTGTGAAAAGGCTGTTCTGCATCAAGCAATAAGAATGAACAGAGAAAAACAGCTTCTCATGTTTTTCATCTGTTTAGGCTTATTGTTGAAGATGCAAGCCTTTGAACACCGTGGATAAAGGTTGTGAAAGAAGCGTACAGCTCCGAGCAAATAAGAACTGGATTTCTAAAATAGCTTCTCATATTTTGGAAATCTAGAGCTTATTGCTGAGGAGTTGCTTCTTGAACACCGTGGATAAGGTTGTGAAAAGACCGTTCAGCTCCGCCGACAATAAGAATGGATTTTTTCGAAACAGCTCTCCATGTTTTGAAAAATTCAGACTTATTTCAAGGAGTTGGTCTTTGAACACTATGGGCTAAGTTGTAAAAAGATCCGCTCCACGAAACTTGACTAGTTCCTACAATTCATGAGAGCGAACGAGGAGCCTTTTTCATTTTTTTATGCTTAAGCCACGTCATGTATAAAGAAAAGCACCTGTAGCATGAGAGCTACAAGTGCTTTTTAGCTGTCTTATTTAACAGCATCTTTCAATGCTTTACCTGGTTTGAATGCAGGTACTTTGCTAGCTGGGATTTCGATTTCTTCACCAGTTTGTGGGTTACGTCCTTTACGAGCTGCGCGTTCGCGAACTTCAAAGTTGCCAAAACCGATTAATTGAACTTTTTCGCCGTTAGCTAAAGCATCTTGAATAGTTGAAAATACAGCATCTACTGCTGCAGTTGCATCTTTTTTAGTTAAGTCAGTAGCTGAAGCAACTTTTTCGATTAATTCTGCTTTGTTTGCCATGGATAGATTCACCTCCTCCACAAGAGATATGATGTAAAACATCAGTTTAGTTAAAAACATTCTGAGTGGTCCAGAAGTTTAAAAGAAATATTGATCAAGTTCAATATTCTGTTATCACGATATCATATGAACCGCTTAATAGCAAGGTTTTTACCAATTTTCACATGCTTTTTTTAGTCATGAAAACGTAATATTTAAAACCAACTATTTTTTTTGAAAAATTCTACTTGATGTGTTAAAATGCCTATTTTCTTCTTCTAGGAATGATGCGAATCGATGTCCCTTCAAAGGTAAATGCTTTTCGAATTTGGTTTTCTAAGAAACGTTCATAAGAAAAGTGCATCAACTCTTCTTCATTGACAAAAACAACGAAGGTCGGTGGCTTAACAGCTACTTGAGTTGCATAGAAGATTTTTAAACGTTTTCCTTTATCCGTTGGTGTCGGATTGATGGCCACTGCATCCATGATGATATCATTAAGAACAGCAGATGATACCCGTAAGTTTTGATTCATGCTTACATCTTCAATCATTTCAGGCAAACGTTCAAGGCGTTGCTTTGTGACTGCAGAAACAAAAACGATCGGTGCATAATCGAGATAGCGGAATTCTTCGCGGATTTCTTGTTCAAAATCACGCATCGTATTCGTTTCTTTCTCGACAAGATCCCATTTATTTACCACAATGATCACACCACGGCCAGCTTCATGAGCATAGCCCGCTACTCGTTTATCTTGTTCGCGGATTCCTTCTTCTGCGTTCAATACCATCAAAACAATATCAGAACGATCGATGGCACGCATCGCACGCATCACACTGTATTTCTCAGTATTTTCGTAGACTTTTCCGCGCTTTCTCATCCCAGCGGTATCGATCATCAAGAATTTTTGACCATTTTCTGATACAAAGTGCGTATCGATTGCATCACGTGTAGTTCCTTCAATATCAGAAACAATGACACGATCTTCTCCCAAGATTGCATTGATCAAAGAAGACTTACCGACGTTTGGACGACCAATCAGACTAAACTTGATCGTATCATCATCTTCCTCTTCATTCTCATCAGAAAAGAATTTCACTGCCTCATCCAAGATATCACCAATACCTAATCCATGGCTCCCAGATACTGGGTATGGATCGCCTAACCCTAATGAGTAGAACTCATAGATGTCATTTCTCATTTCAGGATTATCTACTTTGTTAACAGCTAATATCACTGGTTTGTTACTACGATATAATATTTTTGCAACGACCTCATCCGCATCAGTGACACCTTCACGTCCACTAACCACACAGATGATCACATCCGCCTCTTCGATGGCGATCTCAGCTTGGTGTTTGATCTGATCCATAAATGGTTCATCACCTAAATCGATCCCACCTGTATCGATCACGCTAAACTCACGACCTAACCATTCACCTTTTGCGTAAATGCGATCGCGAGTTACTCCAGGAGTATCTTCGACAATCGAGATACGCTCACCAGCGATGCGGTTAAAAATCGTAGACTTACCGACGTTCGGGCGGCCAACGATTGCAATTGTTGGATTTGCCATAGTTATTTCCTCCTCACAAGTTTCCAATCTTATTCAGTTTAACGAATGTCTCACTAACTTTCAAGCATAGACTGACAAATAAACAAAGTATTTATCTTCCTTTCAGGCAAAAACAGCTTTTTGATCGTAAAACCTGTCCTATTTGAAAGTTACAATCAAAAAAAAGTCTATTCTAGCCTACTATACTAAAAAGTTCTCTCGAAGTTACGGATTCATATTTACTATTTCCGCTACTTCCCCCTAACTTCAAACAACCATCAAAAACAAAAAACGAATCAAAAACCTTTTTAAGATTTTCGATCCGCTTGCTTTTGATTTTACCAAACGATACGATTATTTTTCTGAATCGTCTGATGTGTTTCCTTCTACTTCTTCTTTTAATGCATCCCCTAAAAGATCTCCCATTGTAAATCCAGTATTTTCTTCTGGCAATTCATAAGATTCTACATCTTTAGGTTCTTCTTCAGAAGCTGGTTTTTCTTCTAAAGCTTTGATGCTAAGAGCAATACGATGCTCTTCAGGATTTACTTCTAGCACTTTCACTTTCACATCATCGCCTTCATGAAGAACTTCATGAGGTGTAGCGATATGTTTGTGTGAGATTTGAGAAATGTGAACAAGTCCTTCTACCCCAGGGAATACTTCCACAAAGGCACCAAAACTTGTCAAACGCTTCACTTTACCGTCTAAGACTGATCCAGCTGGCGCTTTTTCTTCGATATCTGACCAAGGTCCAGGCAACGTATCTTTGATTGATAATGATACACGTTCCTGTTCTGGGTTGATAGATAGTACTTTCACTGTTACTTCATCGCCTACAGCTAAGACATCACTTGGTTTAGCAACATGGCTATGAGAAATCTCAGATACATGGACTAGTCCATCGATTCCGCCTAAGTCAACGAAAGCACCAAAATCAGTAAGACGTGCTACACGACCATCGATCGTGTCGCCTTCATGAATATTTGCTAAAACTGCTTTTTTCTTCTCTTCTTTTTCAGTTTCGACAACTGCTTTATGTGAAAGGATCAAGCGATTTTCTGAAGGTTCGATTTCAACGATTTTGAACGTCAACGTTTGCCCTTTGTATTCTGAAAAATCAGCAACAAAATGGTCTTCCACCATTGAAGCTGGTACAAAGCCACGAACGCCTACATCAACGACCAATCCGCCTTTCACGACGTTTGTCACTGGTGCTTCGATCACATTTCCAGCTTGGAAATCTTTTTCGATATCTTCCCATACTTTTTTTGCATCTAAACGACGTTTGGAAAGTAAATAGCTCCCGTTTTCTTTATCTTTGCCAATCGTACTGATAACAACTAGATCCAAGACATCTCCAACTTTTACTATATCGTTGATTTCTTCGACAGGTGAAGTTGACAACTCTTTTGCAGGAATGACGCCTTCTACTCCAGCCCCTTCGATCCCTACAACCACTTGTTTGTCTTCGATTACTAACACTTCGCCTTTGACAACATCACCGACATTTACTTCTTGGACGCTATTCATTGCATCTTCCATCGATTGATTGCTATCTGTTTGATTTTGTTCAAATTCTGTCATAACACTTGTCCTCCTAACCAACATTCTGCCGTAACCACGGTACTGCTTTAAGTTTAATTGATTATTTAAAAAAAATAAAGCGATTTCGTTTGTTTTACTCTAAAAAAAGCGGAATTTTCGTAATTTTTCATTTTTTTTACAAACGATAGCCTTTTTCGTTGACTACATCTTTGATTGCTTGCACGACTTGCGGGATCGATTTACCAGTAGTATCGATTCGAACTGCATCTTCTGCTTGTTTCAATGGAGATGCTTTTCTGGTGGAATCATAATGGTCGCGTGCTTGGATCTCTTCCGTCAATGTCGCTAAATCTGTAGGGATTCCTTTTTCGAGATTCTCTTTATATCGTCGCTGTGCTCGTTCAGTGACACTGGCAACTAAAAAGATCTTCACTTCTGCCTGTGGCAATACTGAAGTTCCGATGTCACGTCCATCCATCACGACTCCTCCGTCTTTAGCAATTTGACGTTGGATCGCCACTAACGCTTCACGCAGCTTTTTATGTGCTGAAACTTCCGAAACAGCTCGAGTCACATCTGGTTGACGGATAGCTGTTGTAACATCTTCGTCTGCTACCCATACATGCTGCCCATCAATTTCTTGACTAAAAGAAATCGGATAGTGATCCAATAATTCTACTAACTTCGTTTCGTCTGAAAAAGCAATCTGATGAGTTATAGCCAGATAGGTCACTGCGCGATACATTGCTCCTGTATCAGTATAAATATAGTTGAAATCTTTTGCTAAAATTTTCGCAACAGTACTTTTTCCTGAAGAAGCAGGTCCGTCTATTGCAATACTGATTCTTGTCATTTTCTAACTCCCTTTTCTCAAAAAAGAAGGGGCTGCGACCAAAGTCACTGCGCCTTCTTTTTTTACAGTCAACAGTGCAAACAACTTCATGGATGCACTCTTTTTTTATCTACCTTCATACAAAAAGAGACTGTAGAAAAAGAGTCTTGAGTATCAGATGACTCTTTTTCTAACATGTCTCATGATTATTTAATTCGTAACTCTTGTCCTGGGTAAAGGAAGTAGTTGTTTGGATCGATCCCATTTAATTCAAACAGTTGATCGATCGTAATACCTGCACGCTCTGCAACTTGTTTAGGACCTTCACCTGATTGGACCGTTGTAGTTGAACCTGCTGGCGCAGTAGATGAAGAAGATGGTGTCGTTTCAGCCGCCGCACTACTTGAAGGTTGTACTTCCTCTTGATCTACAACAGATGAAGAAGGAGTTGCTTCTCCTTGACTAACACTGCTGCTTGAAGGAGTAGTTTCCACTGCTGCTTGACTCTCAGAAGTACTTTCAGATTCTTTACTTGATTCTACAGCCGAAGATTCTTCTTTTGTGGAAGAACTTTCAACCAATGATGATGTTGTCGAAGAAGATGATGCACTTGATGCACTATTCGTTGAACCGTTTCTGATCCAGAAATAAGCTCCTGCTGGAATCGCGATACATAAAACTAATAGAACTAAAAAGAGAGACAAGAATAATGTATTGCCTTTCTTTTGTTGTCGTTGAGAACTTCTTGAAGAAAATTCATCTTCCGTATCATAGATCGGTTGTTCCCATGGTTCTTGTGTTTCGTTATTTTCTGATGATTGATGTCGATCTTTTCTGCTCACCTTGTTAACCTCCTAAATTCTTTCGTGAGTATTATACCATAGTAAGAACTCCATTGTCTTAAAAAAATGCTATCCGTTGTTTTTTTTAAACAAATTTAGTAAAATCTCCTGCCACGAGCTTTTCTGTACAATTGGTGGTGTTATTGTTTTTGCTTCTCCATATAACTCTGCTCCGTCTTTATCACAACATTGTATTGGCTTGTCGACCAATTTTTCACCAAAATAATCAAGAATCAATTCTCTTCGACAAGTTTCACTATTGATATAATGAAGCATTTGCTGTAAGCGATACTGCTTTGCTTTTTCTTGTGCCTTTAATCGATCCACCCATTGTTGCGGATCAGTCATTTTTTCAACGACCTCCAACCACTTTTGCTGTACTTCATCAAAAAATTCGTTGTTATCAAGATCATTTTCTAGATAAAATTCAAATACTTGGCGTTGTTCTCTTGACAATTGGTTAAAGAAATAATGGATACGCTCATCGTTTTTTTTGTATAACAAAATTGCTTTGCTTGGTTGCTGATCCCTGCCGGCTCGACCAATCTCTTGAACATAATTTTCTAAACTATCTGGCAGATCATAATGGACGACTGCTCGGATATCTGGTTTATCGATACCCATTCCGAAAGCATTGGTAGCAACTAGAAATTGTAATTTATTTTGACTGAACTGTAACTGCAACTGTCTCCTTTGTGAAGCATCTAATCCACCATGATAATAGCCAACTGAAAATGATCCTCGATACAATTGATACAGTCGTTCCACTTCTTTTTTAGTCGCACAATAGATGATCATTGAGCCATTCGCCTGTTTCATCAAAGTAGCTAATTCTTCATCTTTGTCTTCCGTTTTTCTGACAAATAAAGAAATATTTTTACGATTGACAGAATGTCTCACTACTTGCGGTGGCAAATCAAAAAGCACCTTTTCGATATCCTGTTGAACAACCGTTGTCGCCGTTGCCGTCAATGCGAGCGTCACGGGTGATCCTAACCGTTTACCAATCACTCCCAATTGCTGATATTCCGGACGAAAATCCACTCCCCACTGAGAAACACAATGGGCTTCATCAATGACATATAAGCCTATTTTTTGTCGTTGCAAAACATTCAGAAGCTCTTTTTGAGTCAACATCTCTGGACTTAAAAACAAAAATTTATATTCTGCTAGATGTTGCAGCACATAAGCTTTTTCTGATTTAGACAATAAACTATTGTATGCAACTACTCTTTTCTCTCCTTGCTTTTGAAGCTGTGTGACCTGATCTTCCATCAGCGATAGAAGCGGGGAAACGATGACTACTAGCCCTTCCCTCAAATAGCCAGTTAGCTGATAGCATAGACTTTTCCCATTGCCAGTTGGTAAGACAGCTAGCACATTTTGTTCTTGCAAAAGGGCTTGGATAATTTCTTCTTGACCTGGTCGAAAAGATGAAAAACCAAATCGTTTGCGTAGCTCATCGATCAGTTCCATGTTCAAGTTCTCCTTTCAATAGACCAAGTTGATAAAAGCGGAATTCTCCGTAATCTAGAGAGAACTGCGCATTTATTTCTCGATAATTCCAAGAACGGACATCATTCAACCGACTAAGAGAGTCCACTGTTTTCTTTGAAATCATCGTTGTGTAAGGAAAATCATCAAAAAAAAGCAACCATTCAATCAAGTGATCTGTTACTGTTCCTTTTTTTAGTTGACGCACAGACATCACTTGTTCAACAGAATATCCTTCTAAAATAAGCTTTCGCGTAATCAGCATACTCTGATTTAGATTCTGATCAAATAGCGGCTTGAGCAATCTAAAAAGTAAGAAGTCATTTCTTTTTTCGAGATTCTGTAACATGACATGAATTGCTTTTGCTTCGAATAACGTTGCTTGAGTTTCTTGTTTATCCGTCAATTGATAAGGTAAAAGCCCTAAGTCATGTTCTCCTGAAAATTGATTGGCTAGAAAGTCAGCCAATTCTTCTGGCATCCCAGTAAACAACGCTACGAATTCCTGATAGATTTTTTCTGATAATTCTTCTCGGTTCAACTTTGTACTAGCTAGCCATCTTTTTATTTGGAATGTATAAAACGGACTTGTTTCAATCGGTAAATAATTTGCTGTACCATTTGTCAGATTCGAGACTACTTGGACAGCAAACTTGAGGAGACGCCAGCAAGTCAAATAGGTCCTGCCATATCGATCATAGTGGACTCCTTGATAAGAAAATTCGATTTTTTCTAATTTCTTCTTCCCAAGCGTGGTGATTGATGCGTGGTTATCAATCAGAACAATCAGCTTTTCTTGCTCCAAGCGAGTAATGATCGCCAAAAATTCTTCTTGCTTCAATGTTGGAAAACTCCCATGAACCAATAAAAGATCATTCAAAAAACTATAAATCAAAACAGACGTCGTACGCTTTCCACTAATTAGTTGAAATAGGCTAGATACCCTTAGCTTGTTTCTTGATAAAAATAAAGATAAAATAAATTCAGTCATATTAATCCCCTTAAGAATAGGATGGTTAGAAATGTCATTACTATGTAAACTCGTCCCTGAGCGTTGTATCGCTTGTGGCCTTTGCCAAATCGAGGCGCCAGATATTTTTGATTATGATGAAGAAGGCATCGTGCTATTTGCACAAGAGCCAGAAGCCCATCAACAATTCGTCTCTGAAAATGAAAAAGAACCCATACAAAAAGCCTACCAAAAATGTCCGGTAAGAGCAATCTTACTAGAAAGATCATAATACAGCTATCTCATTAACAAGAAAAAATTTAGAAGAAAGAAGAGGCTGGGACAGAAGTGTTTCTTACTTTTGTCCCACGCTCCTTCTTCTTGTGTCTTATTTGACCCTAAACAGCGACTGAGCAGATCACAGCCCAGCTAACCAATTCAGTAGAGTGTTGACGATTGCTGTTTGTTGATCTGCGTTCGTGATCTCCGCTTTTCCATCTCCCTTTTGTTCGCCATAACTACCAAAGCCCCCATGATTTCCACCTTCGATCGAAACATATTCTGTCTGCGTTGGCAAATATTCTTTTGCTGACTCATAAGCTTCTTGGTCCAATACCTGATCGTTGGAAGCAGTGATGCTCAAGATAGGTAGTTTACTTTTTGCAAGTGTTCCTTTTTTGTCAGGGTAACTTGCTAAATAAAAGATCCCTTTTAATTGTTGTTCTTTTGAGTTTGCATTCGCATAACGGCTTGCCATCACGCCACCCAGCGAATGGCCACCAATCACGTAATTTCTATCGGGAAAATCTTCTCTGATTTTATCTGCGCGGTTTCCACTCAAAATGGCTAAATCTAGCGGCATTTTGGCAATAGCAACAGTATAGCCGTTTTCTGCTAAATCATTTGCCCAAATACTGTAACTTTCTGGTTCTACTAATGCACCTGGGTAAAAGATCACTAAAGGTTCCTTCTGTCTCTTATACACATCTGACGCTGCCGAC
>ENA-OXDS01000112-OXDS01000112.1-human-gut-metagenome-genome-assembly--contig:-NODE-112-length-11305-cov-9.01636_pt1 | contig 11305 bp, 10 predicted proteins | sample MGYA00249347_ERZ652227 | MGnify/ENA primary metagenome ERZ652227 (study PRJEB26925, sample SAMN05826540) | human gut metagenome | biome: ENVO:2100002; feature: ENVO:00000062; material: ENVO:00002003...
TAACAGAACTTTGAATTTTTCCTCGGTCAATTTTTCGAAATCATACTGTGGATTCTTCATTGCAACAATGAAGATATCATCCAATACTGATTCGCTAAATTCAAATTCACTCTGTAGATTCAAGTGAAGTGGTTTAGTGTTATCAAGCAATGTTTGATTCACGATGAAGCCTAATTTTCTTGCGTGTGCTAAAAGCTGGTTCAGCTTGTGATTAAAAATCGTGATCTGTCCTGCAGAAAAGACCCGATCGACTGACCAGTAACGGATCAGTGATAACACCCGATCATCCTGAACGGTGACCTCCATCGTTTCTGGGATCACTTCTAATAAATTGATCGATTCTACTTGGTAGCGTTGATCGATTGTAGGTAGAACAAAAGAAAAGATCAAATGATTTTGCTCATCTAAACTATAATTGATGGAGAAATGTCTGGTTTCCCAACGATCGTAGGTAGTGGTCGATAACTCTAACCCAATGTCGTTCAGGGGTTTCAACAATTCATAAGTAAAGTACTCGATCAAGCTTGTCTTTCCAATTGGGGAAATCGGCTCATCTTTAAGTAAATAACGGTCAAAAGAATCTAGTAATCCTGAGAAATCTGCTTCAATCAGATATTTCCGTAAACGCAGATCTGCTAATTCTATCTCTGCTGTTTCAATCATATTCACAATATCCAGATGGTCTTTTTCTTTGCTATCAAGGTAAAGTTTATTTTCATCGACCGCGGGTTTACGTTCTTCTACTGGCTCATTCTCTTCGATGGTATCAGTAATTGATTCTGTTTCTACCTCAGGAGCAGCTTCTACTGTTTCTTCATTTTCTTGTTCAGCCAGTCCATCTAGCGATTCGATTGCTTCATTTTCTTGTTCTATTGGTCTTGTTTCATCCTTATGGCTCATTCCTCAGGCCCTCCCTCTTGAAACGTTGGTTCAGGATTTTCACTACCTAAATAAGTCATCAAAAAGTGGTGGATGGCTTGGCTGAATCCTTCTTTTCCACCAAAGAAACGCTTGATTTGACGTTGCTCTTTTTCGACGATTGCCGCTCGAAGTTGGTCTGACTTTGCTTCTTTTAATAGTGTTTCTTTTTGTTGCTGGATTTTTTCAGGTTCTTCTATATAAGGTAGCCAGCCTAATTTTTCATTTGATAAAATTTGTTTTTGTTTCTCTAGCTCTTGGATTTCCTCTTCAATCTTTTTACGGTTCAAGAAGCCTTTATTATCATCTAAACTAGTGATTTTACGATTGATTTCTTTTAGTTCTTCATCTAGTCTTTCGATCTCCGCCTTAGCCGTGATCACCTTGGCATCCAGTTCATTGACCTGTTTGCTAAAATCATTCGGTTGTTGTGTGGCATAAAATCCCCACTCCTCATCGATTTTTGGTAGGACAAAAATCTCTGGTAGACTTGCATCAATCCCAATCGTTGGTCTTTCATGATAATAAGAGCCAATCTTATAATAGCTCATGGTTGGGGAAATCGTTTCGACTAATTCCATAAAAGGAAATTCTTGAATAAAACGATCATGGATTTTTCGCATCAATAACTGATCGATTTCATGATTTTCATTTGAACTTTTTTTTAGTTCTTCCGTTAATTCACTATTGTATAACTGATAGATCTCTGGAATGTTTTCTTCCCTAACAGCTTTTTCAAAGGCTTGTAATGCTTCTAATAGCTGAGAAAGATTGGTGCTTGCTTTTTCTTTGATATCGTAAAAAGAAGCTCCTTCTTCATTCTGATCAATCGTTTCTTGTGGTTCTATTGGATTGGATTCCTTCATCCTACTTACCTCCTTACATTCTAAAAAAAACTCTGTATAGATACTTTAATAGTACCATTTTATAGAAAAAATTGTTACAAAGGGCATCTTCTCCTATGTAAAATTCATTTTGTTTTGCTGTACGTTCAGTTCTCTTGACTTGCTACAAGGTAAAAGTAAAACGAAAGAGCGGGAGTTGTCCCACTCTTTCGCACTAATGAAAGTTTTTATTTATTAGGCAGATCTCTGGTTGTGAAGTGGATACGCTGATTCTCATCACGAGTTAAAAGTGTTTCTTCATTCAAGTAAGAAAATTTCAATTCTTCTAAATCAGTATTTTCTAGCATTTTTTCATAACCGGTAAAAATAGAACGAATATATTGTTTATACGCGTTTTTCTTTTTCTGTCTTTTTTTCATGTGACACCTTCCTTATCACTCACTATCATACCAATGAATGTTTTACTAGACAAGCAAGTTTTTGCTAAATTAGGCATACTTTTCGCAAGTTGCCCTTTGGTAGTTGACGAAATCGAAAAAAAATGAAAAAATGCTTTAGTACTTAAGGAGGGAAACTAGTGAAAAAAATCGGTTTTGATTCAGAGAAATATATTGAAGAACAGTCTGCATATATTTTAGAACGAGTAAATCACTATGATAAATTGTATTTAGAATTTGGCGGAAAATTGGTAGATGACAAACATGCCAAACGTGTATTGCCTGGCTTTGAGGAAGATGCAAAAATCAAGCTGTTACAAAAATTGAAAGATCAAGCAGAAATTTTGATCTGCGTATACGCAGGAGATATCGAACGCAACAAGATCCGTGGAGATTATGGTATCACTTACGATATGGATATCTTGCGATTGATCGATGAACTCCGTGGCTACGGCTTATCCATCAACAGCGTCGTGATCACTCGTTATAATGGTCAACCAGCAACAAAAGTATTTATCAATAAACTTGAAAGACGTAACATCAAAGTCTATAAACACGCTGAAATCGAGGATTACCCTGTAAATGTGGAAAAAATCGTTTCAGAAGATGGTTTCGGGAAAAATGACTATATTGAAACGACGAAACCAATAGTTGTCGTTACCGCCCCTGGTCCCGGTAGCGGAAAATTAGCAACTTGTTTGAATCAGTTATATCATGAAAGTCAAAAAGGCCATGCCGCCGGGTACTCAAAATTTGAAACCTTCCCTGTATGGAATGTTCCATTGAAGCATCCATTGAATATCGCCTATGAAGCAGCAACCGTCGATTTAAAAGACGTTAACATGATCGACTCTTTCCATTTTGATGCGTATAACAAAATAGCGGTCAACTACAATCGGGATATTGAAACTTTCCCTGTGATCAAACGAATCATTGAAAAAATCACAGGCAAAGAATCTGTTTACTTATCGCCAACAGATATGGGTGTGAACCGTGTTGGTTTCGGTATCGTAGATGATGCGGTAGTCCAAGAAGCATCGAAACAAGAAATCATCCGTCGTTACTTCCAAACAGAATGTGATTTCAAAAAGGGCTTGATCGATGAAGAAGCAGTCAATCGAATCAAATTGATCATGGAAGAAGTCGGCTTGCGTCCTAAAGATCGTAAAGTGGTGCTGCCCGCACACGATTATGCCAAAACGATCCAAAGCCCTACGAAAGACCCGGTAGCCGTCATTGCGATCCAGTTGCCGAATGAAGTAATCATTACTGGACGTACTAGCTCGTTGATGGATGCTTCGGCTGCGGTCATCTTGAATGCAGTGAAACATTTGGCACATATCGCTGATGATATCCCGTTGCTTTCACCACTTGTTTTGGAAACGATCCAAGGAATGAAATCAACTGCGCTTCATTCTTCTGTGGATACCCTAAGTTTGAATGAAGTATTGATTGCTCTATCTATCAGCGCTGTAACAAATCCAATCGCACAAGTTGCCTATGAAAAACTTGCAGAACTAGATGGCGCTCAAGCCCATTCAACAGTGATGGTCAATAAAAATGATGAACAAACATTAAAACAATTAGGAATCGATATCACTAGCGCACCACTCTTCCCTTCTGAAAATCTATACTATCAATAATTCGAGTCTAAGAACTGGAATCCACAAAAAAACTCTTAAAAGTTTCGTGTCATGCTTCTCATAGAGCACATGCTCGAAAAATCTTTTAGGAGTTTTTATTTCGTATAAGCTCTGATTTTCTCATGTATCCGTTTCACTCTAAAAAACAGATGAAAATTGAACAGAAAAATTAGTAATTTAAGCGTAAAACAGGTAAAATTAAACGGAAATTTGATTAGGAGTGATTTTTTGAGTCATATTTTAGGAATTATCGGTTTGATTTTTATTTTTGGGATTGCCTTCTTGATTAGTACGGACAAAAGAGCAATCAAAATGAAACCATTGTTGGTGATGTTCGTCTTACAATTGGTATTCGGTTTCGTATTATTGAGAACCACATTCGGTACGACGGTTGTTTCGTTACTGGCAAAACTATTTGAACAGCTATTAGCCTTTGCAGGCGAAGGGGTAAACTTCGTCTTTGCAGGGGTAGCAAATAAAGGGAGTGCACCATTCTTCTTAACTGTTTTGATGCCTATCGTGTTTATTTCTGCGATCATTGGAATCTTACGTTATATCAAGATCCTCCCCCTATTTATGAAAGGAGTTGGGTTAGGTCTAAGTAAAATCAATGGCATGGGCAAACTTGAATCATACAATGGTGTCGCCTCTGCCATCTTAGGACAATCTGAAGTCTTTATTTCCATCAAAAAAGAATTACCATTTTTATCTGAAAAGCGTTTGTTCACCATGAGTGTTTCTGCGATGTCCACTGTTTCCATGTCCATCGTTGGTTCATATATGGCACTGATCAACTCAAAGTATGTGATTACTGCTCTTGTGTTGAATTTATTTGGTGGGTATATTCTGGCATCAATTGTCAATCCTTACCAGTTGGATGAAAAAGAAGATGAGCTGATCATCGAAGAAGACAAAGAACAAACCTTCTTCCAAATGTTGGGTGAATATATTCTGGATGGTTTCCACGTAGCAATCACCGTTGCGGCTATGCTGATCGGTTTTGTGGCATTGATTGCCATGATCAACGCGATTTTTAGTTGGATATTCGGGGTGACTTTCCAAGAAATACTTGGTTATATCTTTGCCCCATTCGCATTCATCAGTGGCATACCTTGGAACGAAGCCGTTGATGCTGGAAGTCTGATGGCAACTAAATTAGTAACGAATGAATTCGTTGCGATGACTGAATTAGCAAAAGGCAACTTCCAGTTCACTGAACGGACTACAGCAATCATTTCTGTATTCTTAGTTTCCTTTGCCAACTTCTCTTCTATTGGGATCATTTCTGGTGCTATGAAAGGATTAAATGAAGAAAAAGGAAATCTAGTTGCTAAACATGGGCTAAAAATTCTATTAACAGCAACTTTAGTCAGCTTTTTAAGTGCTATCGTCACAGGTCTATTAGTATAATAAGCAACCATTCAATTGCATTTTCTGAAAATACGCATTGTCGATTTTTAGAAATGCAATTTTTGTTAAGGAGTATCAATCATTACAAAGATTATCTACAAGCGTGAGGAGAGTAGAAAGATGAATAAATGTTATGTTTTTATCGGTCCTTCAGGTTCAGGAAAAACTTCGATCGCCGAAAAAATTTTTCGTCAAGACCAAAAAATCATCACCTATACCACTCGACGTCCACGGACTGGGGAACAAGATCAAAAAGATTATTATTTTGTTTCTCCAGAAGAATTTAATCAGATGATCAATGATCGTGCATTTGTTGAATGGGATGAGTACGCTGGAAACAAATATGGATCTAGCAAAGAAGAAATCACACAAAAGCTGGCACAGGATGATTGCTACACGATTTTGACAGCACCAGGTTTTTGGGCAGTTCATGCTGTTTTTGGTGAAAAGATCCAACCAGTCTTCGTCACGATCTCTCACGCTAAATTGGAAGAACGCTTGCGAAGTCGCGGCGACTCCGACACACAGATAAAACAACGACTTGCGTTATTCAAAAAAGATCTAGAAGAGTTGACCGCGTTACAAAAACTGCCACAATTGAACTGCTTGACGAATGATGGGAACCTTTCAGATGCAGTCACCCAATTTTATGCACAACTCAACTAGCATCAGTTTCATGAAGCAAAAAAGTTCCTGTCACAATTATCGAAAAAAACCATGTAAATAGCCTAAACAAAAAAGATGCCTACTAGCAACTGTTTTTGTTTAAGCTCTTTTTCTAGCGATTATTTTTTACTTTTCCTCAATGATGGAATAAAGTGCTTCTATCCTTTTGCCATTCCTAAAGCAAGAATCAGGACGATCCAATGATTGACTGATCAATTCTAAATGATGCAACAACGTCCATTTTTTTAGTACACCTAGCCCTGGAAACTTCTGTTGATGGTAAATCATCAATAACTCTAAGAGTCCTTCTGTAATCACTAACTGATTATGATTCCTCATGACCCATCTTTCTAGTTTTTCCGCCGCTTCAAAAAATTTCAACGCTTGGTCTTTTGCAGATTCATTGGTATCAGAAACAAAGTGTTTCACCCGCAAATTTCCATAAGCATCGATATACGTCACATGCAAAGCTAAAGCTCGGCTGGGAAACCCTTTGTCAAAGTAGTGACTCCCTTCGATGGTAAAATCAGAGAAGCCAATATAACCATCTTCTCGAAAAAAGAGATAATCATCGCTAAAGAAATCATCTATTTTTTCACCATAGGCTTCTACATGTTTCCTTGTTTTAAACGACTCTTTGATCACGATTTTATTTTCAGGCAGCCAAATACGAATACGGCTATTATCTGGAATCAAAAACTGTGCATGTGTGTTCGCTAGAGCTTTCCAAATTTGTCTCTCCCGTGGTTGGTGTTGTCCATCAAAGATAATCATATCAGGTGGATGATCGATGAGCCGTTCGTAGTTTTCTGGTGTAATGATCGATGCATTACGTAATGAACTGTCTTTGAGAATCTCCCATGTATGCAGATGTTGGTCAAATAGTTTAAATTGTCCTACTTGCGGGTTATCGATGATCGTCAAAGGATGCTTTTTTTTCTGGAATAATTCAACGACTCCTTTTAATGTAGCCGAATCACGAACCGGTTCAATGATCGGTTCTATCCTCTTCGAAAGAAGCCCTCGATTCACACTTTCTTTGAGCGCCAGTAGATCGAATTGTTTCCCTCTTAAGTAGGGATAATACATGATTTATCACTCCAATGGTTCCGTCGGTAAACGTTTGACTTGTTTTTGTTGACGTAGATATTCATAGTCTTGTTGTAACGCATAGACTTCTTCTTTCAAATCTTGGATCGCTTGATTTTCCGTTTCTTCAATAAAACGTTCATAATACCGTTCTTTAGCAAAAGGATTTTGACTATCAGAGCGCTTTTTCAATTCTTTATACAATTGATCCGTTGGAAAATACTTCACGCCGCGTTCCATTTGCTTCGCTTTTCTTACTTCTCGGAATAACGAAGCCATGAAACGATTCGTCAATGCCTCCTCTGCCACACCCAGCTCTCTTTTTCTTGCTTTTTTTGCAATAAAAAAAGTCCCTGAAGCAGGCATTTCTTCCTCTAACGCATAGGGACGATAGACTAACACCCCGATGTCTGTGGGTATTTCATCTTTGACGTCTTCGTAAAGCGTGCTTGGTAACACAAAATAATTATAGTGGCCTACAAAAGATAATTTTGCCGTTGAACGGAAATCAGCCTTCGTTACTTTTAATTCATAACAACGCCATTCTGTACTGCCATCGAATTTTGTCAGACAACTTAACGTATCTACGATTCCTTGATCTTCTGGCATGGTTACCTCTTCTACGACGATCCCACCTTGTTCGATACAATATTGATAAAGAGAAGATTCCATTTCGATTGTCAAAGGAGTTTTCAAGACCCCACCTCCGAACATATTTTCGCTTTTTTTATTGTACCTTAAATCCAAGAAAAAATCTATCTGGATATAAATAGTAAAAAAGACGGGAACAAAGTGCCTCAAGCGGTGACTTTTGTTTCCGTCTTTCAATCGATCTTACTTAGAGTTACAGTGCTAGTTCTTTTTTATTTGTTGCGTCTTTTCTTTCATTCTTGCATTATTACCGATAGCTAGGTGGTAAATGGAATTTTCCATGTTCCTCAAATAACTCACCTATCTGAAACAACAAGTCTTCTCTTCCTCTAGCTGCCATGAATTGGATACCCAGCGGTAAGAAGTCTTTCGTCAGATGTGTTGGTAAACTAATTGCTGGCTGACCGGTCAAGTTTGCTAGTTGCGTATATGGCGTAATTTGCAAGCTCTCTTCAAACATCTCTGAGATGACTTCTAAGCTTTCTTTTTCATTGTATTCTTGGATATTTGCAATTTTTTCTCGAATCGCATCGCTTTGGAGATCTCTTGCTACTTCAGGAGCAGAAAAGGCAGTGGTTGGGGAAAGAAACAGATCAACCTCTTGGAATAATTCTTCCATTGTTATAGCTGCATGATCCCAAACATGCAACGAGCGAATATAAGTAGACGCTGACACTTTATTTCCATACTGTAATAATGTCCAAGAGATCGGTTCAAGTTCTGTTTGTCGGACTTGTCGACCTAAGCCATCCTCGATAGACTGGATCATCGCCGCGGTCTCTGCTCCATTCATTTGATAATACGATTGGATAAGCCGACGTCCATCCAATGGATAGTTGATCTCGATTACTTCATGTCCTTGTTGCTCTAAAAATAGCACTGCGTTCGCTACAGCTTGCTTTGCTTCTTCACTGATAACTGATCCAATCGGTGATGCAGTACAAACAGCGATTTTCAAGTGTTTTTTCTTTTCATGCGTTTGCCATTCTGCTGGCGCTACTTGATAAGGAGCACCAGTGTGTATTCCTCGTAGTCCAGTAAACAACGCTTTTGTATCTCTCATCGAAACGGTTAAGCCAAAATCAATTGCCGCACCTTGCCACCCTCGCCAAGCTTGTGGACCTACAGGCATCGTTCCTCTGGAAGGCTTTAACCCGATAAGTCCGCAAAAAGATGCTGGAATCCGAATCGATCCTCCCCCATCGCTGGCACCAGCCAATGGTAGGATACCAGAAGCGACAACTGCTGCTGCACCACCACTTGAGCCACCAGGTGAATAATCTGTATTCCAAGGATTTCTAGCTGGACCATAGATCTGAGCATCGGTTATATTTTTAAAGCCAAATTCTGGTGAATTTGTTTGTCCTAATGGCATAAGACCGATAGATTCCACTTGATTGACAAAGTTGGAATTTTTTGATGCTCGTTGTGTTTGAAATAATCTGGAGCCAAAAGTTGCCAGCCAGCCTTTTTTCTCTTGACCAAGCATTTTCAGCGGGAATGGTACACCATGTAGCGGATGGTCTGATTTTTCATTGAATTGTCTCTTCTCATCCAGTATCTTCTCAGGCTCGAAAGTGACTAGAGCATTTAGTGCAGGATTTTTCTCATTGACTTTTTTTATGATATCTGCCATTAACTCCTCATAACTCAACTGTTTGCTTTTCAGTTGCCTTGCTAGTTCAATTCCATCTTTCAAGTGTATCACTCCTTTTCTATAATTTTCCCATAACCCTTCTAATTGTACAATGATTTCGTTTGCAACCAGTGCGTCTTCTTCCGATTTGCTACTTGCCACCAATTTTTTATAGTGAAGGTATTTGATTCTTCTTTAACATTCGGATATTTCGTTTGAAACGATAAGTTAAAAAAAGCGAACGTACGTATAAATCAATCCCAATCGCTACCCACACACCTGCAATTCCTAGATTCAATACTTTCCCCAACAGTAGCACACCTAAGACTCGTGTGACCCACATCCCGAAGGCCGTGCTGTAGAGAGGCGTTTTGGTATCTCCCATTCCTTGTAACACACCAGCTAATATCAAACTGATAGCTAATCCTGGTTGATTGAATGCATCGATTCTAAGCGCAATAGTGATTTGCTTGATTGCCTCAGCGTCAGTTGTAAACCAAGGTGCAATATAGGGTGTGCCAAAAAACAATCCTATACCTAGTATACTTAATACAATGACCCCGTATTTAACAGCATAAAGAGCCACACGTTTCGTTTCTTCAAACTCTTTTTTTCCAATACTGTTTCCTGCTAAAGTTGCGGCTGCGGTAGCTAATCCATACGCTGGCATATAGACAAAACTTTCAATGCTTCCTGCAATCGAATGGGCGGAATAAGTTTTAGCACCAATGGCTACGATCAAGCCAAAATACAATACTTGTCCTAAGCGCATAACCAGGCGCTCTAAAGCCGCAGGAAATGAGAGCTTCAGTAATTCCTGATAATTGCTACGTTGGAATAGTGACATGAAAGGAAATGCTAGAACGGATGATTGCGCTTTTCGATACAATAAAATAGTTCCTAAGACTCTTGCAATCAGCGTGCCGATAGCTGTTCCCACTACACCAAAAGCCGGTATCGGTCCTAAACCAAAAATCAATATGTAGTCGAGGATGATATTCAGAAGATTGGTGATAAAGCCGATTTTCATCGGGGACTTCGTATCACCGATTGCTCGTAACATACTTCCCAATAAAATCATCGTGGCAATAGCAATTGATCCGCCACCTACAATACTGAAAAATTGTAATGCATAGTCAAAGGTCTGTTTTGTCGCACCCATTAAATCCAACAGCTGCGGTCCTACCAGAAAACTTACCAGACCTAAGATTAGACCTGAAAAAATTGCTAACAATAATGACTGTTTAGCAATCAATGTTGCTTTTTCACTATCTCCCGCTCCGATATTTCTAGAAATCAAAGAGGATGTGCCGATCCCTAAAGCAATAAATACAGCAATATAAACATTTAATATTGCATTGGCTATACCTATTCCTGCCACAGCAAACAACCCAATTTGTGCGATCATCAAAGAATCGATGAACCCAACAGAGGTTTCCAATATATTTTCGATCGTGGCAGGAAGCGCCAACTTGATCAATTTTCTTTTAATAGTTGAGTCGTTATTTGATCCTGGCTCTCTTATATCCATCTTCCATCACTCAATTCATTTTATTATATTGGGTAATCACACGTTTTAAATGGTCCATCTCTTCCAATAAATCAGCACCTTCACTTACATGCATCAACGAATGATCGGCTTGAGCTTCCAAAAGAATCTGACTTATTTTTTGAATCGCTGATCGCGCGGAATTCAATTGGATCAAAATATCAGCATAATCTTTATTCGAGTTGACCATTTTCTTGATACCCACTACTTGTCCTTCGATTTTATTCAAGCGTTTGATCAACTCTTCGTTATGGTGTTCGATCAAATGTGACATACGATAACCCCTCCAAAATAGTTCTATGGGGGTACCCCCCATCCCCTATGAATATATGCTTTTGTTTATTAGTTGTCAAAGAAAACTTTTTATAGGATCAAATCCTCTCGATAGCTGCTTTTATCGCCACAAGAGTATATCTGTCTCTTATACACATCTGACGCTGCCGACGACTCCTTACGTGTAG
>ENA-OXDS01000124-OXDS01000124.1-human-gut-metagenome-genome-assembly--contig:-NODE-124-length-10761-cov-50.2696_pt1 | contig 10761 bp, 10 predicted proteins | sample MGYA00249347_ERZ652227 | MGnify/ENA primary metagenome ERZ652227 (study PRJEB26925, sample SAMN05826540) | human gut metagenome | biome: ENVO:2100002; feature: ENVO:00000062; material: ENVO:00002003...
GGGGCTGGAGATCGGGCTCGAAGTCAGTGACGGCGGAGCATGGAGCGAACCCTACAACTGCCGCTTCCTGCTCATAGGCCGCTCCCGCAACGCGGAGGACGTGTCTGACACGGTGACGCTCACCTGCCAGAGCATGGGCTGGCTGGCCAACAAGATACTCAACAACGACACCAGCCACCTGATCGCCGACGGCGACAACAAGGGCAAAAGAGCTTTTCTCTCCAAGAACCCAGGCACGATCCTGCGCACGATCCTCGATGAGAACAAGGCGCGCAAGGGAGCCGGCCTCGTGCTCGTCCCCGGTTTCGACACCGGCAAGGACGCGGCTGGCGCGAACTGGAAGAACGTGTACACGCTCTACTACTCGTTGGGCACGAGCCTGAACAGCATGCTTTCGAGCATGGTGGGCGGCGGTGCCATCGACTGGCGCACCGAGGGCCGCACACTCAGAATATGGAACGCCGACAGCACCAGTCTCAGCCGTGACCTGTCGGGCCGCGTGCACATCAGCATGGCGCACGACATACTCGAGGCACCCGAAGAGGAAAGCATCGAAGACCTCTCCAGCGATATCCTCGTGGAGGGTGACAACGGGCTAATCTTCCGCGAGTCGAATCCGGCGGCACCCACGCCGTGGGGCGGCTGGGAATCCTACGTCAGCCAAGGCGGCGTGAGCGACGAGGCCACCGCCAAGGCGTTCATGCAGACCACCCTCGCCAGCAGTGCGAGGGTGCGTGGCCAGTACACCCGCAGTCTGCTCGTCACCAACGCGGAAAGCCTGCCATTGGTCGATTACCGGCCCGGTGACTGGATCACCGCGCCCACAGTCCAGCATGGCGAGAAGGTGCGAATCCAACAGGTCACCGTCTCGCTTGACTCCAACGGGCTCAAGGCCAGCATCACGCTCAACGACAAGGTGTACGACTCGCAGGTGCGAGCTGCCAAGAAGATCGCCGGCATCACCGGCGGTGCGACTCTTGCGGGCAGTGAGGGCGGCCGCCCCGCTCCGGAGAAGGACCATCGTGTGCCGAATGCTCCGACTGGTCTGGTGGTGCAGACCGACGCCTATATCTCCTCCCGTGGTACGGCTTTGGGTTTGGCTACCCTGCAGTGGGCCGCGGTCTCTCAGGCGACGGATGACACCGCCATCGACATTTCGGGCTACCGCGTGGAGTATCGCAAGAGCACGGCTGGTGCGCCGTGGGTTTCCGGTGGCGTGACGGACGCGCTGCGGCTCACGTTGGGCATCGGCGGTCTGGAATGCGGGCAACGCTATGAGTTCCGGGTGCGCGCGGTTCCCACGTATTCCGACCGGCTGGGTGACTGGTCGAACGTGGTCGTGGCTTTGGTGGCGTCGGACGTGACGCCGCCGAGCATCCCGTCCAAGCCGATACTCACCTCGAAATTGGGTGTGGTGGACGTGCAGTGGGACGGCAGGAACAATGCCGGCGGCGGCATGGAACCGGATTTCGACCACGTGGAGGTCGGCATCAGCGACTCCAACGGGAACTGGAAATACCGGGATAGCGTGGCGCGTGACGGGCACTGCATCGTCACCGGCCTCGAGTATCGCGCCTACTGGTTCGCGCTCAGGAGCGTGGACCATTCGGGTAACAAGTCGGATTGGGGCGTGGGCGCGTCGATCACGGTCGCCAGCGCAGTCTCCCAGGACGATCTGGACAGGCTCGACAAGGACCTCGCCGCCAACAAGGAGGCTTTGCGGGATAACACCGCGAAGCTGACGCAGGCGCAGAAGGACATTCAGGCGAATAAGACTGGTCTTGACACGGCGAATCAGACGCTCACGCAGGCCAAGGCCGATCTGTCGCAGGCGCGGAAGGACATCGCGCAGACCAAAAGCGACCTGACCACGGCGAACGGGGAGATCAGCAAGGCGAAGGAGTCGGCGGCGCAGGCGTATGCCGAAGCCCACTCGAAGAACCATACCTTCCGTGGGCCTGATGAGCCGAAGGACAATCTCATCGTCGGAGACCTGTGGCTCAAGACCCAGAAGTATTGGACTCGCTGGAAGGGCACGCCCAATAACAGCCCTTCCATGCTTGCCGACTTCTACACGTACTGGACGGGGACTCCGAATAACAGTCCGAGCGTCTTGGTGCCTCTGTCTGATCGCGTGGTCGATACGCTTGTGTGGGATGGCTCCAAGTGGAACCACATGGGCTATGCCGACGTGGAGAACAATGCGAAGCAGATCGAGCAGGCGAAGTCGGATATCGCGGACAACGCGGCGAAGACCACCGACGCGAAGAAGGCCGCTGAGAATGCGGCTGCCGCAGCCAAGAACGCGCAGGGCACGGCTGATACCGCCAATGGTGCGGCGAAGACCGCGCAGGATACCGCCAGTGCGGCTACTGCTGCCGCCAAGAGCGCCACCGCCACCGCCGGTCAGGCCAAGGACGCCGCCAGCGCGGCGCAGACCGCCGCCGAGAGCGCGAAGAAGACCGCCGGCAACGCAGAGACGCTGGCGAACACAGCCAACGCTTCCGCCAATGCGGCCAAGTCCGACGCGGCTTCGGCCAAGACGGACGCTTCGGACGCGAAGGCCACCGCCTCGAACGCTTCGAGCGTGGCCACGCAGGCGAAGGCCACCGCCGACAGCGCGGCGCAATCCGCGACCGACGCGGCCACCGCCGCGGGGAAGGCGAATACGGCTGCTGCCGCCGCGGCTGGCGTGGCGAACGGCAAGGCCGACGTGCTCATCCAGTCCACTGCTCCGGATGCGTCGATGCGCAAGTCCACGACACTGTGGATTGACACGACGAATGGCGCGAACACGCCGAAACGGTGGAACGGGTCGGCTTGGGCGGCGGTGACCGACAAGGCCGCTACCGACGCGGCGAACGCCGCCGTCAAGGCGAATGATGCGGCCAAAACCGCTCAATCCACCGCCGACAAGGCCGCGACCGCCGCCGCCAACGCCGCGTCACAGGCCAATCAGGCACAAGCCGCAGCCAAGAAGGCACAGACCACCGCCGACGGAAAGAATCTGATCTACCGTGGCCCGGACGAACCCGCGCATGATGGGTTGAAGCCGGGCGACATGTGGTGGCGCACGCAGAAGTATTGGACGCGCTGGCAGGGGGAGAAGAACAACAGCCCCTCACTGCTCGCGGACTTTTACACGTACTGGCAGGGCGCTCCGAACGCTTCGCCGTCTGTGCTCGTGCCATTGGCCGACCGCGTAATCGAAGTGCTGACATGGGATGGTACCCGCTTCACGCCATTCGACCTTGTGGCCAATAACATTCTGGCTGCTGGCACGGTGGCCGCGAAGCATCTCGCCGTGGATTCCGTGACTGCCGAAAAGGTCAAGACCAATGCGATCACGGTGGACAAGCTCGCCGCTAACAGCGTGACCACTGAGAAGCTGGTTTCCGACGCGGTGACCGCCGCGAAACTCGCCGCTGACTCTGTGCAGGCGCGCAACATCGTCTCGCTCGCCATCACGACCGACAAGCTGGCCGCGAACTCGGTCACGACCGCGAAACTCCGCGTGACGGAGGACATGACCGTGGCGCTCCTGAATGTCCATAAGATTCAGGCGGGCGACATCGTGTCCGGCGCGGTCACGACGGACAAGCTCGCCACCAACAGCGTGAACGCCGACAAATTGGCTGCTAATTCGGTCAATGCGTCGAAGATCGTGTCCGGTGCGATAACCGTCGACAAGCTCGCCGCAAACAGCGTGACCGCTGTGAAGATCGCGGCTGGCACGATCACGTCCGACAAGGTCGCGGCAGGCCAGTTCGTCGGCTACGTGTTCACCGGCGCGGTATTCCAGAGCTCCGAGGCCGCGAATACCGGCGTCAAGCTCAATTCCATGGCCTTGCAGATGTGGGACAGCAGTCATAACCAGACCGTCTACTTGGATGGTGATGGTAAGAGCAATCTGCTGACCGGCACGTTCCAGACGAGCCTCACCGGCCGTCGAGTCGTAATATCACCGACGTTCAGACAGTCGATAATCAACAGCGATGACAAGACCGAAGGCTCAGGCATCGAATTCCAGCACGGGCGCAGCGGTCACGACGCCTACATCGCGTCGGAATCCCGGACCAACTACAAAGGCGATGTCTCCACCATCGTAATCAACGGAGGCCAGTTGAACGACACCGATCCGGGGTCGTTCATGCGTTTGGGCGAATACAAGGCTGCGGACAACGCCACCAAAACCGGCAACGTCTTCCTAGCCGCTTACCGTAATTATGCCAGAGGCGGACAGGACGGTTACGCGCAACTGTTCTTGCAGGCCGACCCGACGTCCAAATACCATACATCAGCCGAACTCTCAGCGAGGGACCCGAACGGCGTTGTCGGCGTACATGCGGACATCAACTCCGGGTATCTGTACCTCGGCGGATTCCTCGGCTGGCTCGGCGAGGGGCGTGGAACGTTCAGGACGTATTATCCCCGTGGCGGATCGCTCAGCGCCGGAGGGTGGATAACGCAGACGTGGACGTATGGCGCGCCGGCCAAATACGGCCTATACCATGCGCATGTCTCCGCCGACTCAATGGGGTCGATCGCTGTCGGCTCGAACAATGATTCGCCGAGCGGCTGCAACCTGTGGGCGCGTGGCGTCGGCAACGGCAACGGCACCCCATACGGCTATCAGATACTCGCCATCCTGGCCAAACAGTAGGAGGCGTGATGGAAACGAACATCTACGGCGACGTGTTGGCCGTGACCTGTGACGACGGGACGCGTCATCTCATCCCGTTGGACGCGATCGCCTCGTGGGGCGAGCTCCTCGGCTGCGACACGGACATGGAAACGGTCGCGGCGATCATACGGGTCCGGTCGAACAGGTCAGACCCGGGCGTCATCGACCCGGACACCGGACGCACCGCCTGGACCAGCGCCTACGAGCAGGTGGAGCGCGACGAGTTGGCGGACCGTCAGCAGACGCGCATGGCCGCGTTGCATCCCGTGCTCACGGCGTCCGGCGCGTTGTCGCCGGACGGTCGCGAGGAGACCCGTCGCCTGCTCGGATTGGACGCGATGCCCGTCATGGAGGATGCGGACGGTCGGCTCGCCGCCACGCTGGCCGGCGTGGCCGACCGCATCGCTGTGAAGCGCGACCGGTTCCGCCGACAGTCGATCGATTATCTGACCGACCATCGGCGTTGACGCGGGCCGGGGACGGCCACGCGCATCGACTCCGCCGGGATGACCGGCGAAAAAGGGAAACAACACAACAGCAAAGGAGTAATCATGACAGCATCCGACGTTCCATCATCCGACGCACGACCGGCGGCGGATGGCGTGCTCGACCTGCGTCCGCCGAAGGAGTCGGTGCGAGCGGAATTGTGCCGATTGGGATTGGAATTTTCCAGCGCTGACGGCACCGCCGAATCATGGCGCGACTACCAGCGTGGCGTGCTCGCCACGTTCGACGATTCCGGCACATCCGTCAAAGTCACGGATGTTAAGACGAATCTCGGACGCACTTTGACGCTCGAAGAGCTTAAGGCAGTGACTCGTATCGACACGATGACCGCCGCCGACTGACCACTATCTTCCATCCAGTTTTTCAACCCCTGTAATCCATTTCCGGATTGTGGGGGTTTCGCATCAAAAAGGAGACTTAACTTATTTTGACTCAGATTCCAGCCGACGCGAATCAGGTCATCGACCAGCTCTCGCAACAGATCGGCACTCTCAACAAGCAGATAGCGATCCTGTCCAGCCAGCTCGCGGCGGCCCTGAAACTGATCCCCAAGGACGTGCTCGACAGTCTCGACAAGGAGAATCATGCAGAGGATTAATCTTTTCCCCAATCCTGTTTTTGCCGGACCGCTTACCGGCATCTACCATTGGGGTGACGCGAATGGGACGGTCCGTGATAATGCGTTGCACGTCACGGGACGCAATGGCGGATATGGCTTCAACGTTGCGGTTCCATTCAACGTTCCGCTCGTCCTGTCGATGAGAGTGGACGCCAGCGAAGACAACGTCGCGGGCGTGATGGGCATGCAGACAACTGGTGAGCCCGGCGTTAATAATATGGTGTTTTTCCAAAGATTCAAGCGGGGGATATCGGATGTCTTGTGCAGATTCACGGTCCCCTCCCACGGGTTTCGATTCGAGGTAAATCCAAACGGAATCCGTGACGTGGCGATATCGAATGTGCTCATCGAACGCGCCGACACGTATGACCCTGCCGTTGGGGGGGGGCTTCCGCGCTTCTTCACGGGGAACACGATGCCGCTCGCATAGGAGCGTCCGTCGGGCGGGTGATGTCCGATGATGGTGACGAACCTATGCACGAGCCCATCCTCGACCATCACCCTGAAAGCCGACAAGTGGGTGGATATCACGACCATTCCGAACAAGCCAGGGGTGAAATATCTGGTCAGCGCCTATGTGAACGTCACCGGCGGCACTATCTCGATGAGAGCGTATGGCGACATCAGTGCAAGCCAACGTGTCACCTACGCGCTAGTCGCCGGCGTTGCCGGTCCGATGTCAATGTATTATTCCGTCAAGTCAGGCAATCCGACCGTCACCGTGGCGAATATTCTCATCTGCACGTGGGACGAGTATCAGGCGAACAAGACCCTGCTCGACGGCATCGGATATTTCACCGGGGACACGATGCCGCTCGCCTGACCCCTTTGGGGGTGGTGGCATGAGCCTGGTAACGAATCTGATTCCGAATCCACTCTTGATGTTCCCGAACAGTGCCATCTCGACATACGAGGCGACCGTGCAGCATGTCGACCCTGATGGCATACTCATTACGCCAAACAGCGGCGCTGTCAATCCTAGTGCCGATATCCGACTGGGCGAACCGGTCTCCGGTGATCTCCATCTGAACTTCTGGGTTTCCCAAGTACCGAAAGATAGCAGATGGTATGAGAACGGTATCTGCTACATAGCCAACAAACTATGGACTGGTGGATGTCTGTTGCCTCATGACAATACAGGCGGAAACACACTCCTTGGTTTTGATTTTCAACTGGATGACGCGCAACTCATCCAGTTGAAGTGTCCGTTGAATCATCCGCTGCGATTCTCGGCAATCAATCTGATGACACAGGCGGATTGGAAGGAATACAAGAAGCTCGTCCCACGCATGAGGGCACTGTACGGCGGCCTCATGCCACTGCAAAACTGATTTTTTAAGGAGATGCAATGTGTTGCAGAATTTTCTAGCTGGTTTCGGGGGTGTGGGTGGCGCGTGCGCGCTCATCACCTTGCTGCTCAGGATATGGCCGGGCGCGTTGGACGCGCTGGCCACCGGCCTGTACTCGCACGTAAGACCCGAACGCCTGCCATACGACAGTCCGCTTTCCCAGCATTTCGCGAAAACCCGGACCTTGGGAGAGCGGACGGCGAAGATCGACGACCGTATGGACGAGCTCTGCCGCGACACGATCAAGAACACGATCATCAGCCTGATCTACGGCGACCAAGCGCACGACCATTCGGAGGCCGTCCGATACGAGCTCGCCAAACTCGAAAAACTCGACGCGCAATGCTGGATCGTCAACGCCGCCGAAAAATATTTGGAGGACCGGCAATGACGCGTCTCATGATCGCAGGCGGCATATACCTGCTACTGCTCGCCTTGTTGCTCGTCTTCAATTTTGGCGCGCACAGGCATTGATTTTTCACACAGGTTCAAAGCCATCCCATTTCGGGATGGCTTTTCTATTGCCCCTGACTCGGGGGCGGGAAGGAGAGGAATTTGGATATCCTCGACAAAAACAAACCCAAACACGGACGCCTGCGCCGGCGCGCGGGCATGACGCTGGCCGCGCTCGTCGCCGCGGTCTCCATGGCGTTCGCCCCGGCGGCGATGGCCGACATGCAGGGCGTGGACATGTCCAACTGGCAGTGCGGCGCGGACGTGTACAACATGCAGGCCGATTTTATCGTGGTCGGCACCACATGGGGCACCGGACAGGTCAACAACAACTGCTTGGTCTCCGGTGTGAACACGGACGCCAACCGCATGATCTACCAGGCGCAGGCATCCGGCAAGAAGTTCGGCCTCTACCATTACGCCATGGGCGGTTCGCCCGAGGGCGAGGCCCAATTCTTCTACCTCAACACCAGCAACTATTGGCGTCACGGCATCGTGGCGCTCGACTGGGAGATGGACGACAACCCCGCATGGGGCAACTGGGATTGGGTACGCCGCTTCATGGCGGAATGCGAACGGTTGTCGGGTGGTGTGCGCCCATTGCTGTACACCGGCCCGGTGGCCGGCACCATCCCGCAGGACATCCGCGACCGGTACGGTTTGTGGATCGCCCAGTACGCCAACATGAGCCCGACCGGCTATCAGGCCAATCCGTGGATGATAGGCGCGTACGGTGAGGCCATGCGACAGTACAGCGGCACCGGTGTCGTCAACACGTGGAGTCCCATCGACCTCAATGTGTTCCGCGGCGAGGCATGGCAGTGGGATTTGTACGCCAACCCCGCCGGCGGCTCCACAGCCCCGGCCCCGGCAACGCCCGCGCCCGCGCAGCCGAGCACTCCCCCGGCCGACACCAACACGGGTGGCATCAGCCACGTCATGCAGTGGGGAGAAACCATCTGGGGACTCGCCGTAGCCTACAACGCATGGCCCCTGTCCGCATGGCACACGCCCTCCGGTGACATCAACCGCTACTACGTGGGCGATGTCGTCACCTACGGCGGAGTCTCCGCAACCATGCCGTCCAACGGGGTCTCCAAGACCATCCAGTACGGTGACACGGTATGGGAGTTCGCCACCTCACACGGTTACAGCGTCAACCGCTGCACCGTCCCCTCCGGCAACATCAACGTCTACTACCCGGGCGACGTGGTGACCTGCCGCTAACCCAACCGGTGCCGCCGTCACCCCCGACGGCGGCACCACCCCATCATCGATCGGAGCAAAACATGACCGACAGCAAAACCCCGGCCGACACCGGCGAAACACTCCCCGGCCCCGACACGGGCGACTGGCCCGAAACCGCCGACGTCACCCATGACGTGCCCGACTGGCTCATCCCCAGCCGCGTCTACGATGTGCTCAAATGGCTCGGCCTCATCGTCCTGCCAGCACTCGCCGTGTTCGTCAACACGGTCGGCCCCGCATGGGGCTGGCCCCACGTGGACGCCATCGTGACCACCCTCAACGCGCTCGGCATCCTCGCCGGCACGCTCATCGGCGTCAGCGCCATCAAACAACGCCTCGACCGCGCCGCATGACGAGAGGGTGCAACAATCGCGCGTGGATGTTAAAAAGCGCGTGAGAATTTGCGGATGGTCTGAAAATTGCAAACGACGGTAAAAATTTACCGCCCACGAAGTCCTAATGGAATAATTCACGACCCGTTTTAAGACTCGGCCCCGCCCGGCATTGCAGGCAGCTCGCACAGAGCTGGACTGCGGCCGGACGGGGCCGAATTTTACGTTTTACGGGGATAAAAAACAGTGGCGGCGGAATCACGAAGACTCCGCCGCCACTTTCAATCCGTGTCGTGGACTGAACCACTTCAATCCTGTCATAGACCAAAGCAAATAAATTTCAATTCGTGTCGAAGATTGGGCTTCGAACCGCCATCCATGCGCCCATCAGCATGGCAGCGACCGGTATGATTCTACTCCTTTACTCGTCGCGACCCGCCGCCACGCCGTCATCATATGCCTCCTTCAGCAGGTCAACGATCTGCGCGAGCTGTTCGGGCGTGCAGGTATCAATGAGCGACGGCGTGAGCCTTTCCCACAGTCGTCCGAACGTGAGGGTGTTGTCCCCCCATTTCGACAGGCGTCGTACCCGCTCGCCCCGGGCGATGGAGTTCTGCTCCGTCCTCGTGAGACCGCCCATGGCCTCGCGGTTGATGACCTCGGACGGTTTGACGCGCCTGTCGTCGGGATAGGGCTCATGCTCGTCGACCACCCAGTCGCGTCCGATCTTGTGGGCGGTGCGAAAGCCCCCGCGCTGGGCGAGCTGTCTGACCGACACCGGGGCCTTGCCATGCCGCCCCGCATATTCCTTCAATGTGATCTCCGCCATTATGCTCTCCTTTATCAGCGCTGCGCGTCGCGGTAGTAGTCGATCGCGCCCCGCACGTTGCCGCTGTCGCGGTTGTCGATCCACCATGAGGCGCGCGTCTCGGCCTTGGCCCCGTCGATCACCTCGCTGGCCTGCCGGCGAACGGCTTCCGGAGCGTCGACGGGAATCATGTCGGCGGCGATTTCGAGGCCGGCGATGGCCTCGCGGCGAATGGCCTCGGCCCAGGCGACCTGCTTGTCGCTGCCGGCCAAGGTGGCGCAGCCGTTGTCGGCGCACCATTGGGCGGCTTCGGCCTTTTTACAGTCGGGGCAGTCGATTGTGCCATACCATGCGGCCTTGCGGTCGCGTTCGCCGTGCACGTTGGTGCCGTAGATCTGGACGTTGTCGCTGTGTCCGCACTTGTAGGTGATGTATGTGAGTGCCATTTTGGGGTCCTTTCCTTGCTGACACCTCTATAATACATCGCTTGAGATGTATTATCAAGTAGGCAATACACCGCGCGTGTCGAAATGCTAGACTGGACCAGTCCACCTTGCTGACACTCGGAGGACAATGCAAAAGCCCCGCAACCATCCGGCGCGGGGCTCAATTTTTGCCCACATTTTGCCCACATTATTCCGGGAAACCGAGGGAACACGAGGGAATCGGCGGGAATAAGAAAAGCCGCTCAACCCTGCTCCCGCAAGGCAAAGCGGCTATTTTCCACTGGTCGTAAAATCAAGGTGCATAAACTCGGGGAC
>ENA-OXDS01000128-OXDS01000128.1-human-gut-metagenome-genome-assembly--contig:-NODE-128-length-10463-cov-8.049_pt1 | contig 10463 bp, 13 predicted proteins | sample MGYA00249347_ERZ652227 | MGnify/ENA primary metagenome ERZ652227 (study PRJEB26925, sample SAMN05826540) | human gut metagenome | biome: ENVO:2100002; feature: ENVO:00000062; material: ENVO:00002003...
GAGATCAGCCTCGGTCTCGTGGGCTCGGAGATGTGTATAAGAGACAGGCATTGTTGTTGTACTTCCAAAGGCGGCGATCACGCGGCAAGCTTTTGACTAGGTCTTGATACCTAACGGCAAAGTCTAGGCTGCTCTGATGACGCCAAGCAGAACGCTGATCGGGTTGTAATCGTTGACGAATGAGGTCACTGATCCGTGCAAGTGAACGATCGCGATCAACCATTTCGTTAGCAAAGGCAGCTTTGAAATGGTTCAAGATCTTCTTGGGTACATAACCTTTGCGCTGCCATTCTTGATAGGTCTCACCGTGCCTACCTTCGACCGTAACTCGTTTCCATTCACGGGTAGGTTGTGGCTCCACAATAGCAACGTGGATATGAATGTTGTCCGTGTTGCGGTGAATCGCAGCAGACCAAATAGCGGAATGTGTCATACCCATTTTGCCGGTGAAGTCGTTCATGGCGACCCGGGTAGCGTCCCGCAACTTGGCTTCATCCAACTGTTTGGTCTTCGGATTGTAGACATTGTTTTCAGCTAGAAAGTCATTTCGGAAACTGAATACGGACTGCCACATGACTGACTGATGCTTTTGTGCCACGGTGAATTGTTTCTTTAACTGAACGCGTTGTGTTGGTGTTAGATGATCGTATTGATCAGTAAAGATGCCGGAAGACTTTTTCGGATTCTCCATGTAGTGGTTGTAGCCGTCAACTGACAGAATATTTTGTTGGTCAAAGTGATCAATTCGAATTGCCTCGTCTCGATCAATGTAGTTGATGTAGCTGCCAAACTTCTTGGCATGGGCTGCGACAAAATCAGTCACATTGACAATGCCCGGTGATACTCGACTAGGCATCAGCACCACCACCTCGATGGTGTACTTGAGTCGTTTGGTGACGAATGTACTCCGTCTTAATTTGGTCACTGACAATCCTACGAGCAACCGTAGTTGGCTTCATTGTGTCATCGGGAATGGGTAAGTTATCCCAGCCGTTTTGAACGACAACACCGTCAAACAGTTTCAACAAGACCAGCAAGTTACGGTCGATAAAGTTAATCTTTTTCTCAAGCGGGGCAAGTACGTTCTGAACACTCTCGCTGACGTTAGAGGCACGTTCGTTAGCTTGGTCAAGTTGATTATTAAGCCGGTGCTCATCATCCAACAGTGACTTAATCGCTGCACTAAGGGTCTCAATTTGATGAGCCGCCATATAAGTTTTTAGCTCTTCATCTGAGGCTAACGCATCATCACTTGAGTCAACAAAAAATGTCTTCCTGGTTCGCAAAGTAATTCCTCCTAACAAAGTTATTGAAGTTAATGAAGCTAATGAAGCTGTTCGACCTCTTTACTAAGGTCTCGAAAAGCAGCCGTGTTTTGTTCAATGATGACTGCCATTTGCTTCGTTAGCTCGCGCAAATCTGACACATCACCGCTGAGTAAGTGGTCGGTTGCGTCATGATGAATGAGCATTCGAAGATACTCTTCGCGTGACAAACGGCTGCGCTTGGCTGCATCATCCAAGGCAGCTAAATCTTGTTCAGAAAGATTTCTAATGATGGTTGTATGAGCCAAAAAAATCAATCCTTTCTTTTTAATGTTTCACTTTTAGACAGCATGGCTTCCAAAATATTTGATTTGTTGATCCGGAGGTTGTACTTAGCAAGCTCTGAATTTTGATTTAGTTCCCGTTGCTTTTCAGCTACTAACTGATCCAGCTTTGCGATTGCCTGATCGCTCAAGGTGATCACGACTCGACGTGGTTCGTTTTGTTTAACCATCTCAAAACCTCCTTCACGATGATGATGAACTGTCGTCTGGCAAACCAACACAACGTCAAAATTGCGTCAAGTTACCGAATGACTTTTATGCAAACAGCTGCGACTACTCTGGTCAAAACGTGATCATTTTTCTCTAGACAAACGATCAAAAAAATCTGAGTTGCGACCCAATCGGCCTCAAAAACGGCCCGATCGAAACAAGCGTATTTTTGGGGTGATCTGACACGTCCCTAAATAAAGAAAGAGCATAAGGTAAATCTGACCCCAAAAGTGGGGTAAACCGCAGTGCGGTTTGATTTATGGTGGGGTCACGTTCCTAGTGAATTGTTGTATTATGAGATAAAATTCAACATTAGAAAAAAGACGATGTTGAATTTTAGAAGAAAATCCAACATTTATCAATCGCACCTAATCCCTTGTGCGAGTTGGCATACAGAGGATAGTGTTTAATATTTCTCCAAAATGCAACATTTGCCAAAAATGGCACCTGACCACGCGAACAAGCACAGTTTCGGTGTTGCACCGTTCACAACTCACTAGTGACTTGACCACAACATGAAGTGCACACAACAAGTTGCACCAACTGCAAGCGAACATGTGCACTCAATGATGAGCGTAATGTTGATAGCGCTTCTCGTAACTTTGAAGATTGTTCTGGGCCACCTTAATGGCACTTTGCGTGTCGCTGATGTCTTGTTTCTTGTCTTGTATATTCGTCTCGGTTTGCTTCATGCGTTGTTCAGTTGCTCGCTTTTGTTTACCGACTTGCAAGTTGGCGGTGTCTTTTTGACGGGCTAAACTAGTCTTCAAAATTTGCAGATCATGATTGTATTGGACAAGCTTCTTTTCTAAGGAAGCGACTCGGTTGGTCGTGTTGCTTCGCAAAATCTTGAGGTAGTTTTTAAGATAAACGCCTTCTGTTAGGGACGTCACCTTGGTAGGATGGCGAAGGTCTAGGAGAACAAAATCAATCGCACTCGTGACCCCTGACAAGTCTTTTTTGGAACCTAGTTTGACAAACAAGCGGCCGTTGCTGATCGCACTTTTCTTAAACCTGACCACATAATAATCATCAGCGATTTGTTTCAATTGGGTATGGAAGTCACTGCCGCTATGTGTCTTTTTGGTCACGACGACAGTCGTTAAAGGTGCCAGCGGGTCGATGGTGTTCTTGGTTACATAGAAGTACATGGCGGCGTTTTGCTTGTCCGTATCGACCCCAGCAAATTGAAATTGGTTGTTGCCTTGATCGAAAGTCTGACCAAGACTGTACTTGTTTTTGTCTTGAAAGTGAATACCTTGATTCATCATTTTAATGTTCACCTGCCTTGCCACCAGCCAGCACTTTGTCGATTTGCTGCTCGCGGTAACCGGTGTACTGCGTCACCACTTTGCCCTTTTTATAATGAACTAGGGTCGGTACCTTCGTGATGCCATCCTTCTGGAAGCTACCAGCATAGCCGGCCAGCGTCTTGGTTTCTTTAAGTGAGTACGTCCGGTTAGCGACAATGACAAATTGTGCATTGCCATCTTTATTCGTAACAGCCGTTTGCTTGTTACCAAGATTGTCCGTTAAGATGAATTCAACACCAGCTAAGGCTTTACCATTCTGGTCAACCTTATGAATCTTAACAATCCCTTTTTCAAGCGTATTCTTGGCGGTGTATTCGAAGGTTTGACCATCCTTTGTCAAGGTAATGCCGGTCTGCTTAAAGCTTCCTTGGTACCCTGTAGGGATCTTAGTTTCTTCAGGCGTGTAGGTGCGATTGGCAAGAATCTGGAATTGTGCAATCCCGTTTTTGTCAGTAACAGCGGTCAATTTGCCACCCAAGTTATCTGTCAAAGCAAATTCGGCACCAGCTAAAGCTTTGCCATCCTGATCAACTTTATGGACTTTGATCAGACCAGCAGCCCGTGTCCACTTAGCTTTATTACCAGCTAATAGTGGCTTGACCACACCTGTGACCAGAGAAATACTATCTTGATACTTTTGCGCACCATCGTTGTAAACCACTGGGACAATGGCTTTAATGCTCCAATTGATGTCAAACGTCAGATTCCCAGTCGGTGTGCTGTCTGGAATCAACAGTGAGAATGCCTGACCGATTGTAACGGTGTTATTGGCGATCGCATTGCCATTGGCATCAACGACCTTCATGCCAGCAACCTGGTTCTTGAAGTTCAAGGTTGCGGTACCAGCCTGATTGCTTTGAACAGTGTAAGTGAACTTGTGATAACCTTGCACGTCAGTCGCCCCTTGTGCTACTAGGATCATGGTCGTATTGGCGGTATCACTATTATTCATCACATTGTTGTAAACCTTGGTTGCGGCTGCTTTAACCCGGTTAACTGCGATTTCACCATAAGGTGCATAAATACCGTCGCCGAAATCACCTGGCTGTGATGCTTGCCAAACAATCTGGTTCCGGCTAAAGTACCAGCTAAAATTCAAGAAACCGTTTGGGTTGCATACCAGGCTTTCTGATCAGTCAAATCGGAAATTCTTCTGCCGTTGTCGCTCAGTTCTTTGTCCTTGTTTGACTTGCACAGATGAGGCGTATTGACTTGTGAACTCAATCATAAATTTATCTGGTACAACCCGGCCATCTTGTAATTGGCCATCTTTGCCGCGACCGTGCGCAACTCGCCCTAATGGCCGATCCGGAATGACTAAATCATCAGGGACTAGCCAATAGTATTTGGTCGGTCGAATGCGCTTTGGCGTCATGAAATAGCCTGCCATCATGGTGTCTTTTCCAAGCCACCTTGACGTGACGATTGCGATGCTGTGTAAAGGCTTTTAACTCCGTATCAGTCTCTGTTTTCCCCTGGTTCAAGCATTCTTTGACAACGGCATAGCTGTGCTTTTTAGCTTCCTCGGCTCGTTGATTAGCGGTTTTTTGTGCCTCTGCCAGAATATCCTCTCTTTCATCAGGATCACTCGTCTGAATCATGAGTAAATGCAGACCGGCACGTTCTGGCTCAGTTAGCTCTTTGAGGTTTTTGAGCGCCACCTCTTCCGGAAAGGCTTCACGTTTCCGTTGATTAAACTGTTTAGAACTCATTAGGGTCGCCTCCATTAGCTGTCATGAGTGATTTATTCCAGTATGCCACCAAGGTCTCTTTCATAGCACCAAACAAGTAATTTTCGACGTTGTTAATTTTTTTACTGTCAGAACGAAGAACATTGAAAAACCGGCGCATAGTCTTGTTGATCATTTCTTGGCACTGCGGATCATCTAGAACAATCGTCGTTCCTTCATGTTCCTTTTCTACAGCCTTTTTGGCATTTAGGATAATACCCAGGATCCGATGCATCTGTTTTGGAGAATTGCACCAAAGCCCAAGCAGTTCTACCCCTTCTCTGTTTAAAAAGAGGCCACCATTGGCTGATTCTGTTAAATAGTCTTTCGCTCTTCGCACAAGGTCTTGATTTTGTTTTTGAATGATCTCGGGTGAATATCGGTTAGTAGAAAAGTTCAGCTTTTCTGTCTCTTTATTGTCTCTAGTATTTGATCTTAAGTTATTATCTAGATCGTCTGTAGAATTTACAGTTCTGCTTGTAGCAAAGGCATGAGCGTCCTTCGTAACGGTGTCATGCTGAACTGTAGAATTTACAGCTTTGCGCGCAGCAAGGGGTTCAACGGTGTCATGTTGAACTGTAGAATTTACAGTTCTGCGCGCAGCAAGGGGTTCAGCCGTTTCTGGCTGCTCGCCACGCAAATAAACATCAGTAGCCTGTACATCGAGGTCAGCAAGGTAGAGCCGATTTGGCAGCTGTTTACCCGCTTTAGGCTGAAAGCCCATGCGCTTCTGCCGCAGTAGATTAAGACCCTCTAGTTCCTTTTTGGTTTTAATCACGGTCTTTTCGGAACAGTTGAATAGTTCCTTGAGTTCAGTATTCGTATAAACAAAGTAGATGTTGCCGTCCTCGTCCACCCAGTTGTTTCTGAGAGAGTATTCTAGCCGATCCTTTAAAACCATGTAGGCTAATTTAGCCATTGGACTGAGTGCCTTATACTGATCGCCGTACATGAGAATTTTCGGGAATTGGAAGAAAAGATTGCCATAAACGCTGTCGGCTTTATAGAATTTGAATGAATCCTGTGACATAATATGTACCTCCGTTTTAGCTGGTTTATTTGTTCAGTCACACAAAAAGGACTGAACAGCTTCTCCAGCTACCCAGTCCCTACTCGTTGCTCTCTTGCTTCTCAGCAATTGACTTGCTAAAATGAGCGTAAAGCGAAAACTTGATCTGATGCGGCAATTTGACTTGCAGGAAAGATTGTCTGCACCGGTAGCTGGATTAGAGCTACGATGATGCTCCGTCATATGATGACGGAGCTTTTTTGTGTCTAAAAATTTAGTACTAACGTTCAGCGAACGCGTTGATTAAGTTTATTTTCAACCAGTGGCGCCGTTTCGGCAAGCTCTGACGTAAACTCAAACATTTACCACTTACCATTTACCACTATGTTAATAACATTATGAATTTACCACTATATATAATGCATAATGTTAAATTCATTTACCACTATGTTAATAACATTATACATTTAACACAATAGTGCGAATTACTGATTTTCGGCATTTATTTAATTATTGACATTGTGTTAATACCATTGTAGGCTTAACGAAAAAGGGGGCGGTACTTTATGGCAACTGTATTGAGTATGGCAAATTTTAAGGGTGGCGTTGGTAAAACGAGTAGTACTGCATTACTGAGCTGGGCATTGGCAAAGAAGGGCTTTAAAGTTTTAGCAATTGACTTTGATCCTCAGGCCAATTTAACAGAGTTACTTTTAAAGACTGGATCGACCGAAGAAAATATCATCACAGTAAAGACTTCACTAATGGCAGCAATCATTACTAATCAGCCATTAAAAGATATTAGAATTAATATAGCGCCAAATTTGGACTTATTACCGGATGGGGTAGACTTTGCCCAATATCCACGATTCCTGGACGGACAATTTGAAGGCGAAGCGGAAAAGGTTGGCTTCTTTAAGCAACTGGTTGATCCACTTCGATCAGATTATGATTTCATCTTTATCGATGTGCCACCGACGATGAGCTTGCAAAATGATTCGGCGTTTTTTGCTACGGATCAAATTGTTATTGTCCTTCAGACACAGGAAAGAGCACTAACAGGTGCAGAGAACTTTATTGCCTACCTTCAGAAGACCTTAATCGACGAGTTTAATGCGTCAGTAGATATTCTTGGTGTTTTGCCAGTTCTCTCAAAGCGCCGGGCTGCAGTTGATCAATCAATTCTGGACGCTGCGACCAAGGAATTCGGCGAAGAAAATATGTTTAAGAATACTGTAATGATCATGGAGCGTATTAAACGATATGACATGACAGGTATCACTGACAACATTCACGATGGGTGGGATAAGAAAGTACATAAGGTCTTTTCTGCGGTAGCAGACGAGATCGTTCAGCGTCTAAAGGAGGCCGATTAAGATGGCAGGACTGGTGCACCATCATGAGTCTGAAGATAAAAAGGAAGCCGATGACACAAAGAAAAAACGGCTGCTCAAGCGGGGCCCAACTATACAAGTTGAAAATCAGGTTTCCCGAAGTGACGTTACTGGAGAAGAGAAGGGGATAATCAAAAATGTCACCTACCCAGCTAATGTGAGAGTGGACAATCACGTCCGCAACCAAATATCAGCGCTTCAAAACCTTGGTTTAGGAAGTTCAGCGAAGGATATTGTGCAGGATCTGTTGGCGGAGAAGGTTGAACAACTAGATTCCCCGACCGCCAAACGCTATCAGGAAATGGTTGACATACTCGAACAAATGGATGCTTACAAGCAGACCGAGAAAGTCGATAAAGGGATAAGGGAAAACGCAAACTAAAATAATAATCACTAAGTACAATTGAAAATCACAAATAATGGTGACCGTGAATTAGGTCTTCAAAAATATAAGAATCAGGGTGAATTAAATGCCGTGTGTCATGATATTCAACACTTAGGGTTGAATGCTTGGTTAAGGCATCGAGATAGTGTACAGGTCTTTATCGCGGGCAAAGCAGGCAATCTCATAGCTTTTGCTCAACTTTGCTTTGAACCGCTGCATGTAGATGAAGATGGAGTAGCAGTCTTCAAAGTGGTTATCGACGACAACCAACCAATAACGGGTGTGCGGCGCACGGGTGAAGTAATGATCGTACTGTGACAGCATGGATTTGATACCAAGTCGAAGTTCGGTTGCTTTATCCATGATGACCACCTACCAATCCGGCGCGATCAATTGCGGTTGCGCCTATTTCTTTTGAGTAACCTCGAACAATGGCTTTGTAGCCATATAGCTGCCGAATCTTATCTATGGTTTGATCTAACAAAACGTTTGCTTCCTCCTTCTCTGCTGATTCAAAGAGACTAAGTTGCATTGTACTTGCTTGACTGATGCGATTAACGCGAACTGAGACATTTCTAACGGCGTGTCCGTTCTACTTACTATGGAGGAGAAAACGAGCAGCGCGAATTAAATCGTCTGTGTGGTTTGTCGGATCAACCTTCATTTGCGCCCCAAAACCAGAAGTGCCAGCTACTTCTGCATCAGCGTAACCAAAGCCGACACTAATCCTAGATTGCATAATTAAAGTTACCACCCAGAAAATGTGAAAAAAGACCTGTCCTTCTTTCTAAATGGCTTGCTATGCAAACACCATTTTAGCAAAAAAGGGCAGATTTTTTCGTTTTTGGCTAATGGTAGCTCTCAATATGGGTATATACCAATAAGCGGTGTGCTTTAATTTTATTATTACAAAGTATCGATACAGGTGGAAAGCTCCTTATTAGAATTAAAATTAAGGGTATACCAGTTTAAGACAGCAAAAAATAATTTCTTTATTGACTATATTATATAAATGCGTTTACAATTGAATGTGTAATCGCTTTTAAAATTCATTTTAGCAACGCGTATAAAGCTATTTTTTTATTGCTAGACTTTAAACGACCGTTCGTAAATTCTAAGCATGTGAGCTTTTATACTTAAATGGTAAAGAAAATTGGAGTCTCGTATTTTTTTGTCAGTGCTTAACTACGGGAATATCCATTTAAAAATGATTACCAGTCACTAACGACGTTGGAATCAATCGACTTCGAGCAAAGCAATGGGAGGTGAGAATTTTTGAAGCTTCGTGCAAAGACTATCGTAAACAAATACGTTGAAGGTTTCAGGCTTCTTGTTACAATGACGGCGTAAATGGAATCGGGAAGGAATTTCAAAAGTTTTTTATCAATTACTGTAGTTCTTGAACACGATGACGTTTGTACTGCTCAACATTCACTAAATAGAAATGGGGACCAGAAATGAAAAAGCTGACAAGGATTATTTTTTGCGTTATTAGTTGTGTTAGCCTAATAGCCAGTTCAATAGGACTCTATTCAACTCCAAAAATCGTAAAAGCTGATACTACATCAGTGATCGATGCCGATATTAATGCCTATATTTCTAATATGACCTTAGATCAAAAGATTGGACAAATGTTTGTGTCTCGAACATTGCAAGATACGGATAAAGCTCGATCTGATATAGCAAAATACAACCTTGGTGGGTTGATTGTATATGGAGCTGATTTCACTAGTGTTGAAGGAAAAACAGCTACCGAAGCACAGAATAATTTCAAGATGAAGGTGCAAAGTTTTCAAAACTCAGCAAGCCTGCCGTTATTGATTGGTGTTGATCAAGAGGGAGGAACAGTTTCACGCTTATCACAAAATCCTCTAATTGCGAATGGTAGAAGCTTTCCTTCACCACAAACGGCTTATGCTAATGGCGGAATGGCCAATGTAACAAAAGAGGCTAGTGAAGTCGGAACTATTCTAAAAAATCTGGGCATCAATTGGAACTATGCACCAGTAGCTGACAGCACGCCTGATACTTCTAGTTTTATTTATGGCAGAACTTTTGGTCAAGATTACTTGGCAACTGCAAACTATATTACGAATGTGATCCCTGCATGGCAGAATGCTGGTGTTGCAGCAACGCTTAAACATTTTCCGGGTTACGGATCAGCGATTGATACGCATACGGATTTTGCAGTTGTTACAAAATCTAAGGCGGATTTTGAAAAAGAGGATTTGCTTCCCTTTAAATCCGGTATTACAGCAGGAGCAGATTCAGTAATGATTGCACATATCGTAATGCAAGCTGTTGACCCAGTATACCCAGCTTCATTATCACGAAAGGTCGTTACAGACTTGTTGCGTAATGAACTTGGTTATAATGGCTTAATCATTACCGATGCATTGGAAATGGGAGCTATCAAGCAATTTGCTCAAGAACATGATCAAGTTCCTGTTGATGTTCTTGCTGTCGAAGCAGGAAATGATTGCATCATGAATAATGATTATGAAACCGCTATTCCACAGATTCATGCAGCAGTAACTAGCGGCACTATTAAGGAATCAGAAATCAATGAACACGTTTTCCGCATTCTAGATCTCAAACGCAAGTTAGGGCTGTTAACTAAAGCGCAACTTCAGCAAAAAAAGGTTCAGATTGACAATGTTTCCTACAGCAGTGACAACAAAAAGGCAACAGTTAGCGGCACAGTTGTTGATAGTGATTGGCAAGTTGGAGAACCGTTATCGGTTAAAGACTCAACTGGAAAGGTCATTATCTGTCTCTTATACACATCTCCGAGCCCACGAGACCGAGGCTGA
>ENA-OXDS01000147-OXDS01000147.1-human-gut-metagenome-genome-assembly--contig:-NODE-147-length-9571-cov-9.57009_pt1 | contig 9571 bp, 8 predicted proteins | sample MGYA00249347_ERZ652227 | MGnify/ENA primary metagenome ERZ652227 (study PRJEB26925, sample SAMN05826540) | human gut metagenome | biome: ENVO:2100002; feature: ENVO:00000062; material: ENVO:00002003...
CGTCGGCAGCGTCAGATGTGTATAAGAGACAGCAACATAACCGAGATTACATGCAAAAATAGCTGCTGTAAAAAAATCCAACACAGATTTTGAGATCAAAATCGTGCTATCCCCAGTCATCCCAGAATCTAAACTACCGTAAATACCTGTTCCACTAGCACAGAACAAAACAATAACTGTTACTAATGTAGTGATAAATTCTTCGTGGGACATCCCTAATCTTTCGCTAGGGAAAATCTTAGAAATTGGTTTTTGCATTAGGGCTGCCCCTTTATTGATTCCGTGTCCTAAATGGATGATCAGTCCAATCGCTGTACCGATAACCAAGGCGAAAATAACTGCGGGCATATTTTTCATCGGTGCAATCGAATAGATTCCCATTCCCATTGAACAGACACCGAAAACCATTGTCAACTGTGCTTTGAAATTTTCACTTAACTTATTACCCGCCAGACCTCCGATCAATCCGCCAAATAATACAGAACCTGCATTAATCAACACTCCTGTTGGCATGCTAAAAAACTCCTCTCATCTTCTTGTATGAAATATTTTTTGAAAATTTTTAGTAAAATATATTTCCCTTTGCAAAAAAGATTTTAACAGAGAGTCGTACTTACACCAATTCAAATTTCATGTTAAAGTATTCTCAATTGGAATAGATAGGGGACATAGTTATGGATATCCGCAAATTTGAAATTTTTCTCGATTTAGTAGAAACAATGAATTTCACTAAAACCGCTGAACGACAATTTACCACTCAAGGAAACATCTCAAAACAAATCCTTTCACTTGAAAAAGAATTAAACGTCAAATTATTTGAGCGTGTCCACCGAAAAATCGAATTAACAGAAGTAGGAAACTTACTGATTCCTTATGTAAAAAATGTAGTTGAACAATACCACGCAATGCAAGAAGTATTGGCAACGTATACGCAAGAAAAAAATCTCGCCCTCCATATCCTGACGATCCCTACAATGATCAACTATGAAGGTTTCACTGAAATCACTGAATTTCTGAAGCAGTATCCAGAATTTACGATCCAGTTGAAAGAAGTAGAAAGTATTGAAATGACCGATGAAGAGTTGAACGAACATAGTGATACCATCCATTTTGTGCGGATTTTTGATGAGCCTCAAAAAATATTGAATGGCTCCCTACTGAAAAAGATTCCTTTGTTGCTGTGTTACCAAAAAGTCATCCATTCGCCAATAGAGAAAAACTTGATTTAAAAGAATTGAAAGATGAAGATTTTCTCGTTCTTGGCCCAAGCACAAATCTTTATCACCCCGTTTTAGACCTTTGCGAAGAAGCAGGATTTGAACCTAAGATTTCCTACAAAGGTTCCCGAATCGATTTGATCATCAATATGGTTGCCAACGATATGGGTATCTCAATCGTCATGGGAAAAACCGTTCAAAACCTCCTGAAAGAAAATACAGTGATCGTCCCCATCACGCCAACTAAAGAAAGTCATCTAGCCTTCACCCGTAAAACCGGCGAGCACACATTAGCTTCAGATAAATTCTGGGAATATGTAAAAAAAGGTTGTGAAAGAAGCGTCTAGCTCCGAGCAAATAAGAACTAGATTTCTAAAATAGCTTCTCATATTTTGGAAATCTAGTTCTTATTGCTGAGGAGTTGCTTCTTGAACACCGTGAACAAGGTTGTGAAAAGCCCGTTCAGCTCCGCCGAAAATAAGAATGAATTTTTCGAAACAGCTTCTCATGTTTTGAAAAATCCAGACTTATTTCAAGGAGGTGGGCTTTGAACACCGTGAAAAAAGGTTGTGAAAAGGCTGGTCTGCATCAAGCAATAAGAACAAACAGAGAAAAACAGCTTCTCATGTTTTTCATCTGGTTGAGCTTATTGTTGAAGATGTAAGCCTTTGAACACCGTGAATAAGGTTGTGAAAAGGCTGGTCTGCATCAAGCAATAAGAATGAACAGAGAAAAACAGCTTCTCATGTTTTTCATCTGGTTGAACTTATTGCTGAGGAGTTGCTTCTTGAACACCGTGAATAAGGTTGTGAAAAGAGCGCTTTGACCTGAGCAATAAGGAGAAAAAAAGCGCTACTCCAAACAAAAAAAACAGCCTCAAACAAAAAACACCACCTTGTGTTCCTTGTTTGAAGGCTTATTCTGTTAGACCGATAAATAGCCCTATTCTTTTTTCAACTGGATCACTACCGTCGTGCCCACTTCTGGAATACTACTGTAGCGAATCGTTCCATGATGCAATTCCAAGATTTTCTTTACTAGAGATAATCCTAATCCATTACCAGCCATTTGCCGACTGGTATCTCCTTGATAAAATTTTTCAAACATCCGCTTTTGTGTTTCTTCGGTCATTCCAATTCCAGAGTCCGTCACTTCAAAATACACATCTGTCGCATTTTGAATCAGTTTGATATCAATTTGACCATTGGTTTGATTATATTTGATTGCGTTGTCCATAATATTCAACCAAACTTGATATAAAAACTCTTCATTTCCAAAATAGTGAATGGAATCAAGTTCGATATTCAATCTTAAGTTTTCCCATTTTGGCTGTAAGAATACAATGACTTCTCGTATTTGTTCATCTAGTCGAAATGTTTTTTTCTCTAATTGTATCCGCTGATTTTCTAATTTATTCAACTTCAACACATTTTCAGTAAGCTGCGAGAGCTGATTGATGCTTTCGATGATCCGCTGTAAAAAAACTTGTTTATCTTCTTCTGAAATATTCGTTGCCTGTAACAATTGGACATAGCCTTGGATCATTGCCAGTGGTGTCTTGAACTCATGGGAAACACTAGAAACAAAATCATTTCTCAAAGTCTCGATACTACTTAATTCTTGAACCATCACATTAAAATCTTTATACAGTTGTTGCACTTCTTCCACTTTCGGCTGTTCGTTCATCTGGATCGAAAAATCGCCAGTAGCGACTTTGCTCATGTTTGTTCGCAGTTCACTGATTGGCATCAAGATCCTTCGTCCAACAAAAATCGAGATCCCTGTACCCACGATCATACTGAATCCAGCAAAGACAACTAACGGATATAACGTCGGGCGTTCAGATGGAGAAATCGATTGATGGGATAACAGAAAAATAAAGCCGAGGAAACAGAGCAAGGTCACCAATATCGATACAAAGACGATGCTAGCAAAATAGATCCATAACTGCGAATAAAGTTTCTTTTTCACCTTCCGATCACCGCCTTATATCCTAGACCACGAACAGTTAGGATCCGAAAATCGTCTACATGATCAAATCGCGATCGTAGACGCTTGATATGTACATCGATCGTCCGTTCTTCTGTGTTTGTATCTAGCCCCCAAATATCATCCATCAATTGTTGGTGGGTAAAAATTTTATTAGGATAAGCCAATAACTTATAAAGAAGCAGAAATTCTTTTTGCGGTAATACTGTTGCTTGTTCTGCTATCCTCACTTCATAGGTCTCTTGATCTAGTGTTGTTTTTCCAATAACGAGTTGACTACTGTGATTGATTTTTGCTCTTCTCAACAGTGCTTCTACGCGTGGGACCATCTCATTGACATCTACAGGTTTCGTCATATAATCATCAGTGCCTAAATGAAAGCCGCGTTTTTTATCTTCAAAGTCAGCTTTCGCAGTAATCATCAAGACTGGCACTTCGATCCTGCTTTCTCTTAGATGTTCTAGTAATTCATACCCATCCATTCCAGGCATCATGATGTCGGTGATGATCAACTCGATCTGGTAATTTTCCAATCGTTGAAGCGCTTCTTCTCCATTTGCTGCCGTAATCACTGAAAACCCAGCTCGTTCTAACACTGAGCGATAAAGCAATTGCAAATTTCCATCATCTTCTACTACTAGTATTCGGTTCATATTTTTCCCTCTATTTTGAAAAATTTCTTGTTTTTTTCTGATTGTTCACATTCAGTTAATATTCATTGAGTATACTACGTTCGTTATTCTGATATACTTGTTAGTATACCGAATATTTCAAAAGGAAAGAAGGGCGAATATGCTACAACTAAAAGATATAAAAAAATATTATAAAGTCGGCGAAACAACTACTAAAGCATTAGATGGCGTATCTGTTGCCTTTAGAAAAAAAGAATTCGTTGCTATCTTGGGACCAAGTGGCTCAGGTAAAACGACGATGCTGAATGTCATTGGTGGACTAGATAATTACGATTCAGGTGATATGGTCATCAATGGGAAATCAACAAAAGACTTCAAAGATAGTGACTGGGATGCTTACCGCAATAATTCGATTGGTTTCGTGTTCCAAAGCTATAATTTGATCGGTCACTTAGGGATCATCGAAAATGTCGAACTTGGTATGACTCTTAGTGGTGTATCAAAAGAAGAAAAACGAAAGAAAGCAGAAAATGCATTGCAACGGGTTGGTTTGAGTGCCCACATGCATAAAAAACCAAACCAACTATCTGGTGGTCAAATGCAACGGGTCGCTATCGCACGCGCACTTGCCAATGATCCAGATATCTTGCTTTGTGATGAACCAACTGGAGCTTTAGATACTGAAACAAGTATCCAGATCATGGAATTGATCGAAGAACTATCGAATGAAAAATTAGTTGTCATGGTTACCCATAACCCTGAATTAGCCCATCAATATGCTGACCGTATCATTGAATTTTCTGATGGGAAGATCTTATCCGATTCAAATCCACATATTGAACGACCAAAAGATGATCAATTCAATCTACGTCGCACAAAAATGAGCTTTTGGACAGCGTTGAAACTTTCTTTCAACAATATTCGGACCAAAAAAGGACGGACATTTTTAACTTCATTCGCATCAAGTATCGGGATCATCGGAATTGCTATCGTTCTTGCTTTATCCTCAGGTTTCCAAAAACAAATCGATAAAACACAATCTGAGACAATGGCTAAATTCCCGATCACGATCTCTAAAGTGACAACTAGCCAGACAAATGATTCCACTGGTTTAGGCGCAAGCAAAGCAAGTTATCCAAAAACAGACACGATCACTGCCAAACTCAGTGATGAAGACAAAGCACAACATACGAATAAAATCGATCAAACTTACGTGGACTATGTAACAAATATCGATTCTGATCTAAGTAACAATATTGGTTTCACACGAGCAACTGGCATCAACATGCTTCGCCAAGTGGATGGTAAAGTCCAACCAGTCAGCTTCTCAAACCAAAACCCTGATTCTGAATCATTATCACTGACAAGCACGATGTCTGCAATGACAGGTGTCGGTGTATCGACCTTCCCTACACAACTGGATAATCAAAAAGAAAACTTTTTACAAGCAAACTATTCTCTACTGGATGGAAACTATCCTTCTTCTGCCACAGATGTTGTTTTGATCGTTGATGGGAACAACAATACGAATATCAATGCCTTGAAAAATCTTGGGTTTGATGTCAAGGATGGTCAAAAATTAGATTTTGATAAAATCGTTGGTACGACATTTAAAATTGTAAATAACAACAATTACTATACAAAACTACCAACTGGTAATTTCATTCCAAATACTGACTATGATGCGATGTATGCTAATTCAACCGATGAAGTAAAAATTTCTGGTATTTTACGTGTCAAATCTTCTTCTACAATGAATTTGCTTTCTCCAGGGATTGCTTATAGTGATCAATTAACGACACAAATCGTAAATGAAAACAAAGATTCTGATATCGTCAAAGCGCAAAAAGAAAGTGACACCAATGTATTGACTACTGAAAAAGTAGACGAAACAACGAAACAATCATTGATTAGCTATTTAGGTGGCGACAGTATTCCATCAAGTATCATGATCTATCCAAATAATTTTGGTGACAAAGAACAGATCCTTGATTATTTAGATGATTACAACAAAGGAAAATCAGAAGAAGATAAAATCATTTATTCTGATCTAGCTGGCACAATGACTGAATTGACTGGTGGCTTAATGGATGCGATCACCTATGTATTAGTTGCCTTTGCTGGTATTTCCTTAGTCACAAGTATGATCATGATCAGTATCATTACTTACACTTCTGTTATTGAACGTACAAAAGAAATCGGTGTGCTAAAAGCATTAGGTGCCCGCAAAAAAGATATCACACGTGTCTTCGATGCCGAAACATGTATCTTGGGTATCTCATCAGGAATATTAGGTGTTTTGATTGCTTGGTTGGCTACATTCCCAATCAACAGCATCCTATACAACATGACTGACTTAAAAAATGTTGCACAACTTAACCCAGTTCATGCAATCATCTTAATCGTAGTTTCGACTATCTTGACGATGTTAGGTGGACATGTTCCAGCACGAATGGCTGCTAAGAAAGATGCTGCAATTGCTTTACGAGCAGAATAAGAAGCTAGCTTATCAAGAATAATTTTAAAAAAACAAATGAAATAAAGCGAGTGTATGGCAAAATTTTTGCCATACACTCGCTTTAATTTCGTTTGTTTTTATTGGTGGATATTTTACTGCTTGTTTGGATCGATTTGATGCAGATTTTCAACTAATTCACGATGTTCACGTGGTCCAGTTGACTGTGGCGCCTTATCTAGCCGAGTAATCGCTGCGATTTCTTCTTCCGTCAATCGAAAATCAAAAATCGTAAAATTCTCTTCCATCCGTTCTGGATGAACTGATTTTGGAATCGTGATCACACCAATTTGTGTTTGCCATCTCAAAATGATTTGAGGCACACTTTTTTGATATTTATGTGCGAATTGCAACAACAATTCGTCTTCAAAGATTCCTTCTTTTCCTTGATTGAACGGACTCCAGGCTTCCACTGCAACATCAAAATATTCCGCTGTTTCTCTTTGCAACTGTCTTTGTTTATACGGATGCTGTTCGATTTGATCGATTACGGGTTTCACCTGATTGTTTAAAATCAAGTCAGTCAATCGTCCTGTAGAAAAATTGGAGACTCCGATTGCTTTGACTTTCTTCGCTTCATACAGTTCTTCCATCGCACGCCAAGCACTATAATAATCGTTATATGGTTGATGGATCAAAAAAATGTCTAGATAGTCGACATCTAATTTTTCTAAGGAACGCTCATATGCTTTGTATGCTCCCTCATAAGTTGCATCCGTCACCCACAACTTAGAAGTCAAGATGATTTCTTCTCGAGGAATCCCACTTTTCTTGATTGCACGACCGACTGCTTCTTCATTATAGTAAACAGCAGCTGTATCAATTAACCGATAGCCTATTTTCAGTGCTTCAAGGACTGCTTTTTCACATTCCTCTTGGTCCCAGATTTGATAGACGCCAAATCCTAAGACTGGAACGGTCAATCCATTATTTAATGTTTTATATTCCATCAATAAACCTCTCTATCTACTTGTCAGTACTTCAACGACTTTAATCCCTAAACTATGGGCAGATTGCGGATTTTGCCCTGTCAATAAGCGACCATCCACATGCACAACATCTGTAAAAGCTGCTCCAGCTTGGTAGTTTGCACCTTTTTCTTTTAAGGCATCTTCAGTTAAAAATGGACCTTCCGTTGTTGTACCATTTGCCGCTTCTTCTTCATTACTAAACCCTGTCACAGTCCGTCCTGCTAAGATAGTTTGACCTTCAGCATCTGTGATCGGTAATAAGCCAACTACACCATGGCAAACTGCAGAAACGATCCCGTTATTTTGATAAATAGCCGAACCAATCTTCCCTAAATCAACTGAACCTGGGAAATCCCACATTGTACCGTGTCCACCTGCATAATAAATTGCAGAATAGTCATCCACATTTATTTCAGTTGGACGAAGTGTTTTTCCCAAAGCACGATTACGAAAATCTTCATCTTGATAATAAGTCCAATCGATTGCATCCATATTTGAGATACTTTGTGGTTCAACGGGGACATAACCACCATTAGGACTAACAAAATCAGCTGAGATATTATTTTTGACTAACACATCATAGAAATGAGTCAATTCGCTTAACCACAAACCAGTTGGGCGATCGATACCTGAATATTTTTCAATATTCGTTAAAACAATCAGTACTTTCATTGTTATTCCTTCTTCCTATCTATTTAGATGGTTGATAACGCATGTTCAAGAAATTATACAATGGACTGGGTAGATAAAGCTCTTGATATGCTTCTTCAAACGGCTTCGTCACAAACTCAGCATCCCGATCTTCCACCATTTTTACAGCCCAATCTGGATCAACGATCATCTGTTGGCCAATTGCGACTAATTCAGCATTTGCTAGAACCGTTTCCACATCTTGACGATTACGGACATTACCCACCCCAACTAAAGGAATTTTTCCTTGTAATGTTTCATGGACGTATTCAAGAATCGTTTTATCTGCATATTTTTCAGAATGGGCGACTCGATCATAGGTATTTAATGAAACATGGAGATAATCTAGTTTTGTTTCACGTAAACGTTCCAACAACCAGATCGTATCTTCCAAACGGATACCAGGTGTTTCAAATTCTTCTGGTGAAAAACGGTAACCCACGATAAATGGTTTCTTCGCATATTTTTCGACTGCTTGGAATACACTTTTAAGTAATTCATCAATAAAACGATAGCGATTCTCTATACTTCCGCCCCATTGATCTTCACGACGGTTAGAATGTGGAGAAAAAAATTGTTGGATCAAATAAGTATTCGCTCCGTGCAATTCAACTCCATCAAAACCTGCTTCAATCGCTCTTCTAGTTGCTTCACCGAAAGCAATGATGGTTTCCTTGATTTCATCTTCACTCAAGGCACGTGGGGTTTCCGCATCAGGTCGTTCTGCAGGAATCGCACTTGCTGAAACGATTTGTTCACCAGATAAAGTTGCACGCTTCGTCATCCGACCGCCATGGAAAATTTGGATGATTGCTTTAGCACCCTTCGCTTGGATTGCTTGCGCTAACTCACTCAAACGAGGAATCATTTCATCATGGGCAATACTTAATTCTCCAGGCCAGCCTTTCCCTAGATCTTGGACATTCGCTGCACCAGTGATCACTGCTCCTAATCCATTTGAACGTTCCGCATAATACTTGATTTCATCTTCTATGATCACACCATTGTAAAAGCTTAGTTGTGTAGTCATTGGTGCCATCATCAAACGATTTTTAAGTGTCGCACCAGAAGGGAATGTCATTGTTTCATTAAAATTTGTCATATTGATTCCTCCATTATAATGTCTCTATTTATTAAAGCACATAATTAGTTGTGCATACAATTATTATGCGTAAAAAATTTTTTATTTTTTTTGTAGTTTATCTGTAGCAGCATTTAAATCTTGTGATAACTGACCACTTACTTCTGTACCTAACACAGCATTGTATGCCTGATGAAGTTCTTCCCAGCTACTGTCGATTTCTTTGATGAATTCCCGACCTTCATCCGTCAAATAAACAAGAGACAAGCGTCCGTCGCTCACTGTTTTGATATACCCTTTATATTCTAATTTTTCAACAAAGCGAGCAATCGTAGACGGCGCAGAATAGAGCATTTGTGCAATATCCTTTTGCGGCAGTCCATCTTTTTCTTTCAAAATCAACAAGATGAATCCATATGTCGGTGCTAGACCAGTCTTTTTGAACGCCTCATCCGCCATTTTGTTCAACATGCGAT
>ENA-OXDS01000155-OXDS01000155.1-human-gut-metagenome-genome-assembly--contig:-NODE-155-length-9335-cov-9.7195_pt1 | contig 9335 bp, 10 predicted proteins | sample MGYA00249347_ERZ652227 | MGnify/ENA primary metagenome ERZ652227 (study PRJEB26925, sample SAMN05826540) | human gut metagenome | biome: ENVO:2100002; feature: ENVO:00000062; material: ENVO:00002003...
TACACGTAAGGAGTCGTCGGCAGCGTCAGATGTGTATAAGAGACAGGATTTATTCTAGGTTCAGGGGGGAGAAAATGAAAAATATACCTATTACGCCAGATTTGCAACAATCCTTCAACTACATAAAAGCAAACAGTCTAATAAAAGAAAGACAAAAGAGTTCCAGCCATATCGGAGGGGTCATGTATGATCGAAAAAAAGGCAAAGTGGCTGATGAAAAAGAGAATGACGTGTGGAATCAGATGTCTAGTTTAAGTGAATGTACTTCTGATGCGGTAGCTAGTTTGGCAGTAGCAGTGGATCAGGCGCAGGAACGCGAATTACTGTCAGCTCAAGCTACTATAGAGATAATAAGGATGTGGAATGCTCTTTATTTTTCTCGTTGCTATCAGTTGGAGTGGTCAACCAAGTCCCAAGAATTAGAAGAAATAGAAAATAAAAGAAAAGCGAGACATGCTAGAAAGATGATTACTCAGAGAAAAGGTGTCTGTTTTTTCATCAATGAGCGATAGTCGGAAATCTACGAGTACGATTGACAAAATAAACCATAAAAACGAAGTAGCAAAGAATTTTTTCTTGCTGCTTCGTTTTTTTAATTAATTTAAATAGAATTCCTTCAATATTTTCGAAATCATTTTAGTCAAAGGATGATCTTTTGTGAATGTCGTGGAAAGGTAAATCGTTCTACTGAGTGGTAAGTCTTCGATCTCTCTCAAAACAAATGGATCGTTCTCATCATAAGACCAAGAAATTTTGGGAAAGAAACTAATCACTAATCCTTGTCTAAGAATGGAGCGAAGGGTAGCGGGATCATCAGTCGATGAACTGATCGTTAATTCAATATTTTTTGCTTCGAGAGCGACGTCTAATGTATGGCGAAAGGCATTATTTTTAGACAGCATCAGCATCGGTGTGCGGCGGATATCATCTAACTGCAAAGTTTCTTTTTTAGCTAATGGATGTGTTTTAGGGATCGCTACATAAACAGGCTCTTCCATGATCGGCACGTTTGTCATACCTGGTTTTATTTCCGAAGTGATATATAAAACTGGATCAGTGATATCTTCTGGTAACTGATGCTGCATGATCGTTAATTGGATCGTAGGATGTTTTTCTTGAAAAATTTTTACTAGATTCGGAATCGAGACCGAAGCGACTTCTAAGTAGAGAATAACAGAGGTGATGATCTTTTCATTCACAGAAGAAATCAATTTGATCCCTTCGTCTAAAGTGGCTAATGTCTTGACAGCGCAAGGGTAAAACTCTTCTGCGTAAATCGTTGGTTCGATATTACGCCCGCTGTGATAAAACAAAGGAACGGCCTAACTCACTTTCAAGGTGTTTGATTGCCCTACTTAAAGCTGGTTGGGAAATAAATAAATCTTTTGCTGCTTGTGTGACATTCTGTGTTTCAAAAACCTTTTTAAAATACTGTAAATGAAGTAATTTCATGTCCTACACCCGATTCATACCTTTTTGTTATGGATTTTTCTTTTTTTGGTATTTTTCATTATAGCAGAATTTTACTATGATAACAGAGGAAAAAGTAAGTGCCAAAGGAGGAACATTCATGAGTACAGGATTTTTATTTCCGGGACAGGGAAGTCAAACACTTGGGATGTTAAAAGATGTGCCAACTGAATACATTGACAGTATTGAAAATGTGACTGGATTTCGACTGGTAGATGAAGAAGCATCTTATCAGGATACGGTTTTTATCCAGTTAGCTTTGCTAACAAAAGCGGCTTATTACCTTGATGAAATGAAAGAACGAGGAATCAAGCCAGATCTTGTAGCAGGACATTCAATTGGAGCATTCAGTGCCGCAGTAGCTTGCGGAGCATTAAGCTTTGAAAATGCTGCCGAACTTGTTTATCACCGAGCAAATTTGATGAAAACTTCATACCCAAGCGGTTATGCGATGGGCGTTATCGTCGGTCTAACAAGAAGTGAAGCGGAAAAAGTCGTTGCAGAAACATTTGATCCCAATGAACCAGTTTATCTTTCAAATGAGAATTGCCCATTGCAACATACGATTTCTGGCAGTATCACTGGCTTAGAAAAAACATTGGCCGCAGCGAAAACACAGCAAGCGCGAACAGCGAAGTTATTGAAGGTCCCAGTTCCTTCCCATTGTGTATTGATGAATGATACCGTTGAAAAATTCAAGCCTTACATGGATACCGTTTCTGTTAAAGATGCCGACTGTTTGTATTTGAAAAATATCGATGGCCGAGCAACGAAAGATGCAGAAGAGATCCGGAAAGATTTACTTGAAAACCTGGCTTTTCCTGTTCAATGGAACCAAATGATGGGGATTGCACATGAGCTAGGAATGGATTTGACGATTGAATTTCCACCCGGCAATACTTTAACAAAGTTGATTCACGCAAGATTTGGTGTAGATCAAGGGATACGAACTCTTAATTTAGATCAACATGGCGTTGATGACACCACGTTTCTATATCAAAAATGGAGATGAATATTATGGAAAAACCAACACGTAATTGGGCTTCAAAGCGTGAAAAAAAAGCGCAACGATTAGCTAGCATCAGTCATTTACTAAAAGGTAAATATGTTGAAACTGATAAGATCGTTGAAGTACTAGAATCATTGATCACACCTGGTGATAAAGTTGTCTTAGAAGGAGACAACCAAAAACAAGCAAGTTTCCTATCAGAAAGTTTAGAAAAAGTAGATGCAGAAAAAGTGAATGACCTTCACTTGATCATGTCTAGTATTTCAAGACCGGAACATTTGAATGTTTTTGAAAAAGGAATCGCAAGTAAAATTGATTTTTCTTATGCAGGCGCACAAAGTCTACGCGTTGCACAAATGATCGAAGACGGCACGATGAAATTAGGAGATATCCATACGTACTTGGAACTTTATGGACGTTTGTTTATTGATTTGATTCCAAATGTCGTATTAGTTGCTGCCGACAAAGCAGATAAAGACGGTAATCTATATACAGGTTTCAATACAGAAGAAACACCAACAATCGTTGAAGCTGCGGCTTTTAAAGACGGAATCGTTATCGTTCAAGTAAATGAAGTCGTTGACGAATTACCACGCGTTGATATTCCTGGTGATTGGATCGATGTTGTTGTTAAAGCAGATCAACCTTATCAATTAGAAGCATTATTCACTCGTGATCCTCAAAACATCACTGAATTACAAATCTTGATGGCAATGATGGCAATCAAAGGTATCTATGCTGAACATGGCGTACAATCATTGAACCATGGGATTGGTTTCAATACAGCAGCAATTGAACTATTGTTGCCAACTTACGGCGAATCTCTTGGATTAAAAGGAAAAATTGCTAAAAACTGGGTATTGAATCCACATCCAACAATTATTCCGGCAATCGAATCTGGTTGGGTCGAAAGTATCCACAGTTTCGGTGGCGAAGTAGGGATGGAAAAATATATCGCTGCTCGTCCTGATGTGTTCTTCGTTGGTAAAGATGGCTCAATGCGTAGTAACCGTACGTTGTCTCAAGCAGCTGGTCAATACGCGATCGATATGTTCATTGGATCAACTCTTCAATTAGACTATGATGGAAATTCATCTACTGTTACGAAAGGTCGTTTATCTGGTTTCGGTGGTGCGCCAAACATGGGACATAACCCTGGCGGACGTCGTCACTCTACACCAGCATGGCAATCATTACGCGACAACAGCGATCCACTAGGAAAAGGTCAAAAATTGGTTGTTCAAATGGTTGAAACATTTGGCTCAAATAAAAAACCTGTCTTTGTAGAAGAATTAGATGCTTTAGCTGTTCAAAAACAAGCAGGATTAGCAAATGCACCAGTCATGATCTATAGCGAAGATACAACACATATCGTTACTGAAGAAGGTATTGCTTACCTTTATAAAGCAAAAACAAAAGAAGAACGTCAAGCAGCCATTGCAGCTGTCGGCGGCGTTACTCCATTAGGTATGACAAGCACAAAAGAATCATTGGATCAATTACGTGCAGCTGGAATCGTTAAATTACCAGAAGATCTAGGAATCAAACGTAGTGATGCAAAACGTTCATTGTTAGCTGCTCAAACAGTCGATGATTTGATCGAATGGTCAGATGGATTGTATGAACCTCCAGTGAAATTCAGAACTTGGTCATAGAAAGTACGAGTCGTACTATTTTGATGACAGTGTTTCAACAACTTTTTGACTTGTCTTATAGTTGAAAAAAATATGCTAGTACATGCATAAAAGAGCATTGCTACGCATTCCGCTTCCGAAAGAAAGTACAAAAAGAAATGTTTGATTTTTGTACTTTCTTCTACAGAAGCAATAGAAAGAATCAAATAAAATACGGATGAAAAGGGGAGAGATTCATGGAACAATTATCCTATACGTACCCAACGAATCAACCAATTAATAAAAAAATCCATGTAGGTGTAGTTGGATCAGGAGACTTAGAAATCTTGATGTTCCCAACAACAAAACAAGAATCAACAATCAAAATCTGTACAGGTAGTGACGGTTTTGGTGAAGTTTGGGCAAATGTCCTAACTCGATTTTTTGATCGTTATCCAATTTCAGCAGATATCGTCATCAATGACTTTGGCGCAACGCCAGGTGTTGTCTATTTACGATTGACGCAAGCAATGGAGGAACTGTCTGATGAAAAATAGTTTTGTAGAATTAAATGCTAGAGACCGTGTCAACGCATTGTTAGACAATGGTCATGAATTGATCGATCCTTTTGATCAATTGATCGCACCAAGTTTATTAGCACAAGGTATCGTCCCTGAAAGTGATGACGGAATCGTCGTAAGCCGAGGAACGATTGCTGGAAAACAAGCATTAGTCATTGCAATGGAAGGTAAATTCCAAGGTGGTGGTATCGGTGAAGTTTCTGGTGCGAAAATCGTTTCTGCATTGGAACATGCTTTAGAAGAAAACAAAAAAGGAAATGAAATCTTTCCAATCATCGTTTTAGATACCGGTGGTGTTCGTTTACAAGAAGCAAACTACGGTTTATTATCTATTTCTGAAATCGGAAATATGATTATTGCATTAAAAGAATATGTTCCAGTTATTGGACTTGTTCCTGGCCGCGTTGGTTCATTTGGTGGGATGTCAATCACTTCTGCACTAATGAGCTACTTGATTGCAACGAAAAAAGCAAGAGTTGGTTTGAATGGACCAGAAGTTATTGAACAAGAAGCTGGCGTACGTGAATTCGATTCAAGTGATAAAGATTTGATCTGGAACACTTTAGGTTCACGCCAACGTGTTGAATCAAAAATCATCGATGAATTGGTTACAGATAGTGTTGAATCGATCAAAGAAGCAGTAGTAGCTGCAATCAATGAACGTAAAGATACACATCGCAGTGAAAGCTCAGAATTCTATCTTTCTTTATTGGATTCACTTGATCTTTCAAAACCAATGACTATCGCTGAATACAACGAAGCAATTGCGAAACATCAAGCAACACCAGTTGAATTACCAACTGTTTCAGAAGGCGACAAACCAGCAGCTACAAGTGTTGGTTACGAATGGTTTGAAGCATTGACTGATATGAAAAATCCTACTTCATTTGTTGGTACAGTTTACTATGGTGAATCAGATAAATTTGCAGAAGATGCAATTGTTACATCAATCGTTCCTGATCCAAAAAATCCAATGTACCGTGTCCGCAATGGTGAAGTTGGATTGGTTGAAGGCTTCCGCATGGGACAAATCTTGAACCATGTTTATGAAGAAGATAAAGATAAAGTCATCAAACGTCCAATCGTCATCGTTATTGATGTTCCTAGTCAAGCATATGGTTATAATGAAGAATTGATCGGGATCCATGTCGCTCTTGCAAACAGCGCTGCTGCATATGCAAAATTACGTCAAGCTGGTCATCCAGTTATCGGTTTGATTGCTGGTAACGCAATTTCTGGTGCATTCTTAGCACACGGATTACAATCAAGTCGCTTGATTGCTTTAAACAGTAAAGAAATCACTGTTCAAGCAATGTCTAAAGCAAGTGCTGCTCGTGTAACAAAACGGACGATTGCAGAAATCGAAGCTGCAGCAGATAAAGTTCCTGCTATTGCTTACGATATCAACAATTATACAAAATTAGGAGCGATCCATTGCTTCCTAGAAGATATCACTGATCAAAAAGCTTCAGAAAAAAATGTCAATGAAGTCATCAAAGCAATCAATGCTGCTATCAGTGACGTACGTGAAAAAAATGATACGATGCTAACAGCTCGTTATACAAATGAAACAGCTAAAAAAATGGGACGTGTTGAAACAAACAAAGTACGTGCCAAAATGGCTGAAGAATGGGATGCTTAAAAAATGATCAACGCACATGATATTGTTTGTTTTGATAAACAAGTAATTGAAAATAATGATTTGCCTGACTGGGTAACTCTTTCAGATCATGTTTTTGCGACAGTCCGCCGAGCAATGACCGACTATTCTGAAACCTTACCGATCGGCTTGCGTGGAACTGCCAGAAATCAGCGGTTTGCACTAGAAATACCTACTCGAATGGTTCAAAAAGTAATACATCCGTGGGAAATCACAGACCGTGAATCATTTCGTCAAACAGACATTGCCCAATTCCCTGTTTATCAGCAATTTCATGCTGCAAGAGAAATTTTATCAGGAACAAAGTGGGGAGTCGGAGGAAGTTTAGGTTTTGAACTGACAACGGATATACCGGCAGTAAAAGAAACAAGTGACTTTGATCTTTTACTTTATGTGGATACTCCAGCTGGATTGCCATTGAAGGCGATCCAGTCACACCCTGATTTTTTTGAGCAATTCGATACCCAAGTGATCACAACTCAAGGTGGTTTTTCCTTAAAAGAATATTTGAGAAATCCAGAGAAAAAAATTCTTTTGAAAACAACAGAAGGTCCAAAATTAACCAAAGAAATTTGGTAATAAATTTGAAGTGAGAGAAAGAGATGTTTGAAAATAAGAAAATCAAAATCAATGTAAGCGATTTCCAAAAAGTGTCTGCTGTAACTGCCGTAATGATGCAAACTATTTTATCATTTGCATTAGCGAATGCACACAATGAAACGACAGCTGCTTTTATTGGAACATTTTACGTGATGGTTAAATATACTGCTCCGATGTTTATTTTTGCAATTGTTTATAATATGGTAAAAACTAGTCAACATATATCTTACGGGGGATTTTTAAAAGAAAAATTATTTGAATTATTTGTTCCGTACGTATTATGGGCAACTGCGTATCTATGGTTATTCCCAGCTGTACAACAACAAACACCGTATACAAATGTAGGTAGCTTCTTATTGAAATATGTGACTGGTGACGGAGCGCCACATTTATGGTATACCGTGATGATGTTACAGATCCAATTGTTTATGCCGTTTTTTGTTTGGTTAGGCTATAAATTCTTTGCGAATAAAAAGCATGTTTGGCCAACAATGATCGTTTCAACAGCCATCTACGTTGTTTGGTATTTATTCTATCAATCACAAGTATTGAATGGACCATACCATCAAAGTTTATACCTACTTGATCGATTTGTACTAAGTTTTATTATCTATGGTATCTATGGCGTAGCTGCTTTCATGTATCACAAGGAAGTATTCAATGTATTGAATCGAGTTCGTTACTTGTTCTTGCCTGTAGGCTTAGTCGTTGCGCTATTTTCTGTTCGTTCATTATTAGAACATCCAGGAGATTTGAGTTTTGCTAACGCTCCTTACTTGAATACGATTCAAAGTTTGTATAGCTTAGTTATTATTTTTGCCGTCTTCATGGGCGCTTCAAAAATGATCATCAATGATTCACCTAAATTACCACTTTTCAAATGGTTATCTGTGTACGCATATCGTACGTATTTAGCGAATGTCTTTGTATTCCAAGTATTGTTACTATTCTTTAAAGATAGTTTCTTGCGATTACCTTCTGGAATAATGATCCTTGTGGCATATTTAGCTACAGCTAGCTGTGCATTTGCTTTAAGCTGGATCTTACACCTTATCTGGTCTAACGTGAAGAAAGTATTTAGTAAGTAAAAAATGAAAGGAGTTTTTGTCATGAGAGAAAAACAAAGGGAAATGGTGGCAGCGCAGATTGCTTATTCTGTGGAGAAAGCATTGATAGCAGAAGTGGAATTGAGCCCCAAGCCTGGTTTAGTGGATGCCCACAGTACAGGTGCCCATCATGATATGGATCTGTCTTTGTTTCTTCGCTCAGCTAAGTCATTGACTCCTTTTTTTAAACAAATGGCTATTGTATCGTGGAACCATCCAATCGACCAAGAATTACGTGAAAAAATTGCAGAAATTGGTCGACAGGCGGAAAAAGCGATGCTTAAAGCAACCAATGGTGTGAATACACATAAAGGGGCTATTTGGGTCATGGGGCTCTTAAGCAGTGTCATTTCTCAGAAAATCAGTGGTAATGAATCTTTAGACTATCCCCAATTATTTGAAACTGTGGGAAAATTAGCTGCTTTTCCAGACTCTAAATTTCAAACGAAACAAAAAAGTCATGGACTTGTCGTTAAGAAAAAATATGGTGTCAATGGTGCATACGAAGAAGCTGTCTTAGGCTATCCTAATTTGGCACATGCATTGACCTCATATGAGTCTTTTTCGACAGATTCAAAAGAGCAAAAGCAGTTGCATATGTTATTAGTCTTGATGAGTACGATTGAAGATACCTGTGTGTTGCATCGTAGCGATGAAACGACATTGTTCAAGATGCAAAAACTGGCTTATGATGCTAGTAAACGTCTGCTACCGAATCCTAGTTTTTCTGAACTTCTTCGTTTTTGCCAAAAGAAACAAATTTCACCTGGGGGCAGTGCAGATCTGCTGGCAGCTGGTATATTTTTGGTAGAAGTGAAAAGTTGGGAAAAAAAAGCCAAGGAAACGATCGTGTTCTCGTTCAACATTAGTAAAACATATAAGCATCCAGTTTGTTATAAAAATAACCCCAAAAAGTTAGGGGAATGAAGTGCGCCCCAAAAGTTAGACCAACAATGTAGCGCACTCATAAAACTGGATCATTGGGAGAGGCTGGGACAGAAGTGTTTATTTCCGAAGGAGTTGCTTCTGCTCCCACCGTTTCTTCGTTTTTAAAGAATGAGACAAAAGTATTTCTTACTTTTATCCCATTCTTTTTTTGTTATTGCATCATCTTTAAACGATATTCTTCTGGAGAAAATTTAATTTCTTTTTTCTTCTTTTTTTGGACTACTGTTCTAGCAACAGAGAACTTGGCTATCACTTCTGAAGTTAAAGTAGAAAAGTGAAAAGATGTTGGCTAATCTCTTGAAAAAGGGGTGATGCCTATGGTTCATCGCTTTATCCCTAGAAGGGAGT
>ENA-OXDS01000158-OXDS01000158.1-human-gut-metagenome-genome-assembly--contig:-NODE-158-length-9124-cov-44.3127_pt1 | contig 9124 bp, 7 predicted proteins | sample MGYA00249347_ERZ652227 | MGnify/ENA primary metagenome ERZ652227 (study PRJEB26925, sample SAMN05826540) | human gut metagenome | biome: ENVO:2100002; feature: ENVO:00000062; material: ENVO:00002003...
GATCTATAGGAATCGATATCGAAGAAAATTATTTTTTACCAATAGAAATTATACATTTTTCTTTATTTGATAATGAAATTATAACTATCAGTAGGTTAAAAAATAGCAATCCTACTGTTGCTTGGGATAGACTATTCTTTTCTGCAAAAGAAGCAGTATACAAGGCAATCTCATACGCAGAAAATACTGCTATACCCTTTACGGATATAGAAATTTCTCTGTTACCTATTCGCAAATTTCGTCTGAAATCAATTAGAAGTTCTTACGGTACACCGGTAAATGGACCGATTCCTTCTGTCACTGGTGAATGGAGAATACTGCAAGACAAAGAGCATAGGAAACAGTTCATACTAACGACAGCATGCATGCATAACAACTCTCAAACAGCATGAACATCGATGAGATGCCAAATTGCAATGTTAGGGGCTTAAAAGCATATGATGCAATATTCTGTACATGATATATCTACAACTATCAGCAACTGAAGGATAAGAAGCTGCAGATGTTTTCTACGCAGTTTTGAAGTGATGAAAGCAAAGCCTGATAGGCATCTCCCACACCGTCCGCAGCCCCTTATCCACCGTCCATGAACACGTACATATAATCAGAATCTTAATAGTCTTGTGCACCATGACTCGATGGTTTTCATACTTCTCCAAATTAGTCGCTCAGAGGCCACGATGGCCGGCATCCGTTCGCTGCTCGGCAACTGGTATGTCAATCTGTTCATTGGATAGGTCGCAAAGTACTTGCCATCAGAGTTTTTCGGTGATCTTCTTGCGACGCCAGTAATGTTCAACCGCAGCGGCAAGCACGTCCTTGCGCCGCTCTCCTTCGGAGCCTTGCGAATGCGTTTCAGCATCTGCTCTTTTTGCTTATTTCCCCAAGTTAGGAGAGCAACAGTCTTCGAGACACTTTGTGAGAATCACAAAGTGTTAACATGTATAACACGTAAACGTTTGGGAGGTGCACTATGGCCACGGTTACTGCAGCATTAAGGATGCCTGTCGAATTGGCGGCTCGTTACGATTGTCTGGCGAAAGCGACTGGTCGTACGAAGACGTTTTACATGAACGAAGCCCTTACCGAATCGATCGATAGGTTTGAGTATGAATACGGCATTATGAAAAAGGTCGAGGATTGGCGTGCCGGCAGACTCGAAACCGTGACGCTCGACGAGCTGGAGGAAAGCCTTGGCTTGGAGGATTGAGATTGACAAGGGCGTCCAGCGTTCGATGAAGAAGCTGGATCGTAATGTTGCCAAGAGAATCATCGCAAAGCTTAGGGAAATTTCACAGTTGGAAGATCCGAGAAGCACCGGCAAGGCTCTTGCCGGTAATCTGGCAGGGCTGTGGCGTTACCGTGTCGGGGACTATCGTATCGTGTGCGATATAGAGGATGAGGTTCTGCTGATTCTTGTGATTGATGTCGCGCACAGGAGCAAGGTGTACAAGCGTTGCTGATTGCTGCACCAAGGTTCCGTTGGCTCTGCCGGTGAGAAACCAGCGGATGGGAGAAATTGCCGTGTTCGACCCTATCGGGTCTCGTTCGGTGGGGCTATGCATAAGCCCACTGGGCGCTTATGCATCACGCTCCGATTGCAATTATTGACCGGCTTGCGGCCGGACTGTCACTTTTCCTCGTTCAGGCCTATCGGCCTTCACTTGGCGGAGCTACTCGGAAGCGCACTGCGCTTCCTCCTCACGCTCCGTCCTGCAATTGTGGTCTCGCTGCGCGAGGCTCAGGGTTTCCTCTCTCACGCCTGTCGGTGTTCGTTCGGCGTCGCTACTCGAAGGCCCACCGGGCCTTCTCCTCACGCTCCGCCCTTGAAATTCAGTTGGCGCCAGGCTTCGTAGATGGCGATGGACGCGCAATTGGTGAGGTTCAGGGAACGCAAGGACGGGCGCATGGGCAGTCGCACCTGTTCGGCCACATGCGGGCCTTCCATGATGTCCATCGGGTCGGGGATGTCGCCGGGTTCGGGGCCGAACAGCAGGATGTCAGTCGGCTTGTATTCCACTTCGGTGTAGAGTTTGGTGGCATGTGCGGTGAACGCGATGATGCGCGAATTGGGCATGGACTCCACCAGGTTGTCGAAATTCGGGTGCAGCACCACGTGGGCCATGTCGTGGTAGTCGAGGCCTGCTCGGCGCAGCTTGGTGTCGCGCAGGTTGAAGCCCAACGGCTCCACCAAATGCAGGATGGTGCCGGTCACCGCGCACAGGCGGATGGCCGAGCCGGTGTTGCCGGGAATACGCGGTGAGTAATAGCACAGGTGCGGTGTTACGGTTTCGGTGGTGGCGGCCTTTTCAGCCGAGAGCATCGCGTCCACCACGGAGATGGGGTTGCCATGCGCGTCGGTTACGAGTTCGTCCGGTCCGTAATTCGATTTACGGTACCCGTACTCGAACATCTTCTCGACTTTTGTTTCGGGATTCTGCGCGTTCTGCGAATTCTGTTCTGCCTCGTTCGTCATAGCTGCTAAGAATAAGAACGATGAACGACACAGCAATTTCTTTACGGCTCGGCGCATGGTGGGAGGCCAATGCGCGTGACTTGCCATGGCGCTTCGGACGGGCCACGCCGTGGGGCGTGCTGGTCAGTGAGGTGATGAGCCAGCAGACGCAGATGAGTCGTGTGGTGCCGTATTGGAACGATTGGATGGCACGCTGGCCTGATGCCCATGCTCTTGCCGCAGCGCCTAAAGCCGATGTGATCACCGCATGGGGCCGGCTTGGCTATCCTCGCCGTGCGCTGCGATTGCAGGAATGCGCCCGCGTGGTGGCGGAAGAATATGGCGATGAGCTGCCTCGCACCTACGACGAGCTCGTCGCTCTGCCCGGTATTGGCGACTACACCGCCTCCGCCGTGCTGAGCTTTGCATTCGGTGAGCGCATTGCGGTGATCGATACGAATATTCGCCGCGTGCTGAGCCGCGTATTCCTCGGCACCGAATCTCGCGGGGGAGCGGCGAGCCCGGCCGAACGCGCGCTCGCCAACCGCATGTTGCCCCAAGACAGGGTTTGTGGGGACGGTGCCGATTGCACGGACCATGCATATCGATCCGGCGAACACACTTTCCTGCAGCGCAGCGAACCTCCATCGGTCACGTGGAATCAATCGGTGATGGAATTGGGCGCGGTGGTTTGCACAGCCAAGACGCCGTTATGCGAGATTTGCCCGATTGCGGATGATTGTGCATTTCTCAAAGCCGGCCGCCCCGGACTGGGGGAGCGCCGCACCCGCCCGCGGCAGCGATTCCAAGGCACTGATCGTCAGGTGCGCGGTCTGGTGCTCGCCGCGCTGCGCGAGCTTCCCGCTGGAGTCACATTGCCCAGGGAAGATGCCGACAAGCTTTGGAAGGACCAGATTCAGCTTGCCGCCTGCATCACCAGCCTTGACGATGATGGCCTAATCGAGATTCTGGACGGTGGCCTGCGACTACCCAACTGACATTGTGAAAAATGGTGGGCTCCCCAAGCGTGTATGGGTGTGGTGACCGTAGACTGGAAGAGTTATGGCAGTGCAGAGGAACACATCAGGCGCGAGAACGGCACGCGGAGCCGGTACCGGGGCCAATGGGCCATCCGGCGGGCCCGCCCGAAACGACCGTTCCGGCAAGCCGCGCAAGCGCAAGATCAGCAAAAAGCAGCAGGCCATCTATCGTCGTCGGCGTATCGTGGCCGGTACGGTGTTGCTGCTGATAATCGCGCTGATTGTATTCTGCGTGTACAGCCTTGGCCGGGGTATCGGTGCCGTGAACACGATGATTCACCATGACGAGGTGTATGCGATTTCCCGCGACGCCACGCCGGCGCCGAAGAAAGTCAGCAACGTCAAGGATTGCTCGGCCAGTGATGTGACATTGCAGCTTTCCGCGGCCTCCCAATCCGTGCCGGTAGGAGGATCGCTTGATTTCACCGCGACCATCGTGCACGAGGGGTCAGGCAACTGTTTGGTGGACGGGTCCGATTCCGGCCGTGTGCTCACCATTACTTCCGGTCAGGAAACGATTTACAAGTCCGATGTGTGTCCGGCGGATTCGCGTCTGCTGCTGATGGCTAAGGGTGATAAGGACGTTCAGAAGGTCACGTGGAATACCAATGCGAACGCCACGCTCACCGAATGCACGGATGAGTCGGGTTGGGCCAAGGTCAATGCGGGAACGTACGTGGCGCAGTTGAGTTTGAAGGATCATCCGAAGGTGAAGAGCGATCCGGTGACGTTTACGGTGGAGTAGGACCTGCGGTTGGTGTTTGGACGCTGGGTCTCTCCCTCAGTCTCGCTCCGCTCGACAGCTCCCTCGTCAGCGGGAGCTAAAGATGTCCTCGCATATCAGTATTCTTTTGACTTTGCATGAGGTGTGTCATATTGCGGGCATGCCGTCGACAATGAAGCGTCCGCATAGGCATATGGTGGCCATGCCGGCGCTCCCAGGGGAATTATTAATCTAAGCGAGCGATAAGGAACGTCCATTGGCTACTGAGTCTACGACGAACACCACCACCATCATCGCACGCGCCGACCAGCATGACATTGACCTGCACAAGGCGTCGGATCGCGTGAACTTCGGTTCCATCAAGGAACCCATCGATGTGCCCTACCTGCTGGGCGTGCAGACCGACAGCTTCGACTGGCTGATCGGCTCCGACCGCTGGAAGAAGCGCGTCGAAGAGGATGAGGCTAACGGCACCAACACCGTGGCCCACACCTCCGGTCTCGACGAGGTCTTCAACGAGATCTCCCCGATCGAGAACTTTGCACAGACCATGTCCCTGACCTTCTCGGACCCGTACTTCGAGGAGCCGCGCCACACCGTGCAGGAGTGCAAGGAGAAGGATTACACCTACTCCGCACCGCTGTACGTGAACGCCGAGTTCGAGAACGGCGACACCGGCGAGATCAAGTCCCAGACCGTGTTCATGGGCGACTTCCCGCTGCAGACCCCGCACGGTACCTTCATCATCGGCGGCACCGAGCGAGTCATCGTCTCCCAGCTCGTGCGTTCCCCGGGCGTCTACTTCGACCGCCAGCAGGACCGCACCTCCGATAAGGAAGTCTTCGGCGCGAAGATCATCCCGAGCCGCGGTGCATGGCTCGAGTTCGAGATCGACAAGAAGGACCAGCCGCAGGTGCGCGTGGACCGCAAGCGCAAGCAGTCCGCCATCGTGTTCCTCATGGCCATCGGCATGACCAAGTCCGAGATCGCCCAGGCCTTCAAGGATTACCCGCTGGTGCTCGACGCCCTGGAGAAGGAAACCCTCGAGACCCAGGACGAGGCCCTCGTCGACCTCTACCGCAAGATTCGTCCGGCCGACACCCCGACCCCCGAGGCCGGCAAGAACCTGCTGGACTCCTTCTACTTCAACACCAAGCGCTACGATCTGGCCCGCGTCGGCCGCTACAAGATCAATCGCAAGCTGGGTGTCGAGGCCGATTTCAACGATCGTTCCCTCCACCAGGAAGACATCATCGCCACGATCAAGTACCTGGTGGCCCTGCACGACGGTGCGGCGACCTTCCCGGGCAAGCGCAACGGCGAAGACGTTGACCTGCGCGTGGACGTCGACGATATCGACCACTTCGGCAACCGTCGCATCCGTCAGGTCGGCGAGCTGATCCAGAACCAGCTGCGTACCGGTCTGAGCCGTATGGAGCGCGTGGTGCGCGAGCGTATGACCACTCAGGACGCCGAGGCCATCACCCCGCAGTCCCTGATCAACATCCGCCCGGTGAACGCCACCATCAAGGAGTTCTTCGGCACCTCCCAGCTCTCCCAGTTCATGGATCAGAACAACCCGCTGTCCGGCGTGACGAACAAGCGTCGTCTTTCCGCACTGGGCCCCGGCGGTCTGTCCCGCGACCGCGCCTCCATGGAAGTGCGCGACGTGCACCCGTCCCACTTCGGCCGTATGTGCCCGATCGAGTCTCCTGAAGGCCCGAACATCGGTCTGATCGGCTCCCTAGCAACCTTTGGCCGCGTCAACCCGTTCGGCTTCATCGAGACCCCGTACCGCAAGGTCGTCAACGGCCATGTGACCGACGAGGTCGAGTACATGACCGCTGACCGCGATCTTGACCACGTCATCGCCCAGGCCAACCAGGAGCTCGACGAGAACGGCAACTTCGTCTCCAAGTCCGCCCTTGCCCGAGTCGGCGAGGAAGAGGCGGTCGATGTGCCGGTGAGCTCCGTGGATTACATGGACGTCTCCCCGCGTCAGATGGTCTCCCTCGGCGCCTCCCTGATCCCGTTCCTGGAGCATGATGAGGGCCACCGTGCACTGATGGGTACCAACATGCAGCGTCAGGCCGTGCCGCTGATCGAATCCGAGCGCCCGCTGGTGGGCACCGGCTCCGAATGGCGCGCCGCCAACGACTCCGGCGACGTCATCAAGTCCGAGAAGGACGGTGTGGTCACCTACGTGTCCGCCGACCTGATCCGCGTGATGAACGACGACGGCACCACCAGCTCCTACAAGCTGGCCAAGTTCCAGCGCTCCAACCAGACCACCTGCTACAACCAGCGCCCGATCATCCATGATGGCGAGCGTGTGGAGGCCGGCTCGGTGCTGGCCGATGGTCCTGCCATCCAGAAGGGCGACCTGGCCCTGGGCAAGAACCTGCTCATCGCCTTCATGCCTTGGAACGGCTACAACTACGAGGATGCTGTGATCATCTCCCAGCGCCTCGTGCAGGACGACACCCTCTCCTCCATCCACATCGAGGAGTACGAGATCGACGCCCGCGAAACCAAGCTGGGCGCCGAAGAGATCACCCGCGATCTGCCGAACGTCGGCGAGGACGCCGTGGCCAACCTCGACGAGCGCGGCATCATCCGCATCGGCGCCGAGGTCGAGGCCGGCGACATCTTGGTCGGTAAGGTCACCCCGAAGGGTGAGACCGAGCTGACCCCGGAGGAGCGCCTGCTGCGCGCCATCTTCGGCGAGAAGTCCCGCGAGGTGCGCGACACCTCCCTGCGTGTGCCCCACGGCGAGACCGGTACCGTCATCGGCGTCAAGGAGATCACCCGCGAGGATGCCGAGGAGGACGGTGACGAGCTGCCCAACGGCGTCAACCAGATGATCCGCGTCTACATCGCCCAGCACCGCAAGATCACGGTGGGCGACAAGCTCTCCGGCCGCCACGGCAACAAGGGCTGCATCTCCCGCATCCTGCCGGAAGAGGACATGCCGTTCCTGGCTGACGGTACTCCGGTCGACATCATGTTGAACCCGCTGGGTGTGCCTTCCCGAATGAACCTCGGTCAGGTGCTCGAACTGCACCTTGGCTGGATCGCCCACTCCGGTTGGGATATCTCCCTTGACCCGAACATGGAAGCCGAGTGGAAGAAGCTGGTTCCGTCCGGTGCCGAGAAGGCCGAGCCGAACACCCCGGTCGCCACCCCGGTGTTCGACGGTGTCAAGCCCGAGGTCCTGAAGGGCCTGCTGTCCACCACGCTGCCGAACCGTGACGGCGACCGTCTGGTCGGCCCCGACGGCAAGGCCACCCTGTTCGATGGCCGTACCGGTGAGCCGTACACCAAGCCGATTTCCGTTGGCTACATGTACATGTTGAAGCTGCACCACCTGGTCGACGACAAGATTCACGCTCGTTCCACCGGCCCGTACTCCATGATCACCCAGCAGCCGCTCGGTGGTAAGGCCCAGTTCGGTGGCCAGCGCTTCGGCGAGATGGAGGTGTGGGCCCTTGAGGCCTACGGTGCCGCCTACACGCTGCACGAGATGATGACCACCAAGTCCGATGACGTCGACGGCCGCGTGCGCGTCTACGGTGCCATCGTCAAGGGCGATAACCTGCCGCCGGCAGGCATCCCTGAGTCGTTCAAGGTGCTCTTGAAGGAAATGCAGTCCCTGTCCCTGAACGTCGAAGTGCTCAACGCCGAAGGCGTGGCCATCGACATGAAGGATGAGGATGACGATCCGGCCAGCTCCGCTGACGACCTCGGCTTCAACATTGGCGCCCGCCCCGACGCGGCCGCCAAGGAAGACCAGAAGGCCGAAGAGCCCGAATACCAGTGATCCCTCGGGCTGCATGCGGTCAATACGCCGCGTGTAGCCCCGCCAACGTGAAATAGATAACGTACAGAGACCTTTCCGGTTTGCACTACCCCTCAGTCAGCCTTGGCTGACAGCTCCCCTGACAAGGGGAGCTTGGGAAGGTCTCAAGAACAGAAACGGATTAACAAGTGCTGGACGTCAACGCATTTGACAAGATTCGCATCGGCCTTGCCACCGCCGATGACATCCGTGGTTGGAGCCACGGTGAGGTCAAGAAGCCTGAAACCATCAACTACCGTACGCTGAAGCCTGAGAAGGACGGTCTGTTCGGCGAACAGATCTTCGGCCCGACCCGTGACTGGGAGTGCGCCTGCGGCAAGTACAAGCGCGTGCGTTTCAAGGGCATCGTCTGCGAGCGATGCGGTGTCGAAGTGACCCGCAGCCGCGTGCGCCGTGAGCGCATGGGCCACATCGAGCTCGCCGCCCCGGTGACGCACATCTGGTTCTTCAAGGGTGTGCCTTCCCGCCTCGGCTACCTGCTGAACGTCACCCCGAAGGATCTGGAGCGCGTGATCTACTTCGCCTCCTACATGGTCACCGAGGTGAACGAGGACGAGCGTCACAACGATCTGCCCGGCCTGCAGGACGAGTTCGATTCCGAGATCAAACGCCTTGAGCAGCGCCGTGACTCCGACATCGAAGCCCGCGCCAAGAAGGTCGAAGAGGATCTCGCCGCCCTTGAGGAGGCCGGCGAGGCCAAGGGCCCGGCCCGCACCAAGCTGCGTAACGGTGCCGAGCGCGATATGGCCGCCATCCGCACCCGCTACAACGACCAGATCGCCCGTGTGGACGCCGTCTTCGACAAGTTCAAGAAGCTCAAGCCCGGCGACATGGTCGACGACGTAGACCTGTGGCGCGAGATGCAGGACCGCTACGGCGATTACTTCGACGGCTGCATGGGCGCCGAAGCCATCAAGAAGCGCCTGCAGTCCCTTGACCTGGAGACCATCTCCAAGGAACTTCGCGAGGAGATCAAGGACGCTTCCGAACAGCGTAAGACCAAGGCCCTGAAGCGTCTCAAGGTCGTCAACGCCTTCCTGACCACC
>ENA-OXDS01000164-OXDS01000164.1-human-gut-metagenome-genome-assembly--contig:-NODE-164-length-8825-cov-10.2287_pt1 | contig 8825 bp, 8 predicted proteins | sample MGYA00249347_ERZ652227 | MGnify/ENA primary metagenome ERZ652227 (study PRJEB26925, sample SAMN05826540) | human gut metagenome | biome: ENVO:2100002; feature: ENVO:00000062; material: ENVO:00002003...
TCTACACGTAAGGAGTCGTCGGCAGCGTCAGATGTGTATAAGAGACAGATTTAACTGATGTTGGTATGACTGGTCCGTATGATGGAATCTTAGGAATGCGACGTGAACCTGTTATCGAGAAATTCCTAACTGCCCTACCTAAACGTTTTGAAGTGGTAGAAAACGGCAGAGGGCTTTTGAGCGGTTGTTTGTTAGAGATCGATGATGTGACTGGAAAAGCAAAAACGATTGAATTGATCCAAATCAATGAAGAACGGCCATTTTTAGAATAGAGAGTGAGCGAATATTGCCAAAAGAAGCGAACATTCAAAAAGAAGCAGACAAGCTTATGGAACAATTAAGTCTGAATGAAGTAATCATCCGCTACAAAGAACTAGAAATGAAAGTACAAGAGAATCACTATCTAACGCAACTTACAGAAGAAATCCAAAAAGCACAAAAAGAAGCAGTGAACTTTGCACATTATGGCAAGAAAGAAGCGGAAAAAGAAGCGATTGCACGAGCGAATGAGCTGACTGAAACAATGGATCAGCATCCGCTTGTCTTGGCTTACCGCCACCAATTGGTTGAAGCAAACGACCTTTTGCAACATTTGACGAAGATGATCCAAGAGGAAATCAATGAATGGATAGAGGAGGAAGAGCATGCCTCAAAAAACTAAGAATACTCCGATGATGGAACAATATTTAAGCATCAAGGCTCAATACCAAGATGCTTTTTTGTTCTATCGTTTGGGTGACTTTTATGAATTATTTTATGAAGATGCTATCAAAGCATCGCAAATTTTAGAATTGACGTTAACGAGTCGTAACCGAAATGCAGATGATCCGATTCCGATGTGTGGCGTGCCACACCATGCAGCCCAAGGGTATATCGATATTCTGATCGAAAAAGGCTATAAAGTGGCAATTTGTGAACAAGTCGAAGATCCCAAGACAACTAAAGGAATGGTCAAACGTGAAGTGATCCAATTGGTCACTCCAGGAACAGTCATGGACAGTAAAGGTCTTTCGGCTAAAGACAATAATTTCTTGACAGCTGTAGTGAATGATGGAACTGATTTTGGTTTTGCCTATGTTGATTTGAGTACGGGAGAATTAAAAACAGCCCATTTACATGATGAGGAAGCTGTTTTAAATGAAACTTCTGCTTTGCAGACCAAAGAACTTGTTCTGGGAAATGAAATCAGCGAAACACTTTCTGAACAATTGAAGAATCGTCTAGGTTTAGTTTTTTCAAAACAAGAAACAAGTGAAGAAAATGCGGAATTTAGTTTTTTGACAAGTGAATTGAATGACCCGCTTGAAAAAGAAGTGACTGGCAAATTATTGACTTATTTAGCAGTTACACAAAAAAGAAGTCTCTCGCACATCCAAAAAGCGGTAGAATATCAACCCGATCATTATTTAAAGATGGACTACTATTCAAAATTCAACTTGGAACTAAGTCAGTCTATTCGGACAGGCAAGAAACATGGGACACTCTTATGGTTGCTGGATGAGACAAAAACAGCTATGGGTGGTCGTCTTTTGAAACAATGGCTAGATCGTCCTTTGATCCAGTTGAAGCAAATCAACGCACGTCAGGACATGGTAGATTCACTTTTAAATAGTTATTTTGAAAGATTGGATCTTCAAAGTGCCTTGACGAAAGTCTATGATTTAGAACGCCTAGCAGGAAGAGTGGCTTTCGGGAATGTCAATGGGCGTGACTTGATCCAATTGAAAACTTCATTAGAACAAGTACCGTTACTTCGTCAGTTGATTGAAGGCATCAATGAAGGACAGTGGACAGAACTATTAAAAGAAATGCAACCGATTGACCAATTAGTACGCCTGATCGATCAAGCGATCCAAGATGAACCTCCTTTACAGATCACTGAAGGAAATGTCATTAAAGATGGATTCAATGAACAATTGGATGCCTATCGTTCAGCAATGAAAAACGGTAAGCAATGGCTAGCAGAGTTAGAAGCAAGAGAACGACAAAATACAGGGATCAAAAACTTAAAAGTTGGTTTCAACCGCGTTTTTGGGTATTATATTGAAATCACGAAAGCCAATCTTGCGAACACTGAACTAGAAAAGTATGAAAGAAAGCAAACACTAGCGAATGCAGAGCGCTTCATAACCCCTGAATTGAAAGAATTAGAAACACAGATTCTTGAAGCAGAAGAAAAATCAGTAGATTTAGAATATCAGTTGTTTTTGGCAGTAAGAGAAGAAGTGAAAAAAGCCATCCAACCATTACAAACACTTGCCAAGGCTATTAGTACAGCAGATGTTTTGCAAAGCTTCGCTACTATCAGTGAACGCTATCAATATGTGCGCCCTGAAATGGTTACAAACCGTCATGAACTAGTGATTCAAGAAGGACGCCATCCAGTAGTCGAAAAAGTTTTAGGACATCAAGAGTACATCCCGAATAGTGTGGAGATGGCAGAAGATGAAATGATCTTGTTGATAACAGGACCAAATATGTCAGGTAAAAGTACGTATATGCGGCAGTTGGCATTGACTGTTCTAATGGCACAAATGGGTTGTTTCGTACCCGCGCAAAAAGCCATCCTACCAGTATTCGATCGGATCTTTACTCGTATTGGAGCAAGTGATGATCTTATTGCTGGCCAAAGTACATTTATGGTTGAAATGATGGAAGCGAACCAAGCATTGCTCCATGCTACACCGAATAGCTTGATTCTATTTGACGAGTTAGGTCGAGGAACGGCAACGTATGATGGTATGGCATTAGCCCAAGCAATCATTGAGTATATCCACAAAAACGTACAGGCAAAGACATTGTTCTCTACGCACTACCATGAATTGACTGTTTTAGACCAAGAATTACCTCAGTTGAAGAATGTCCACGTGGGTGCGGTGGAAAAAGAAGGGGAAGTGGTCTTCCTCCACAAGATGATGGACGGACCCGCAGACAAAAGTTATGGGATCCACGTAGCGAAAATTGCTGGATTACCTCCTAAATTATTAGAGCGGGCAGCTAAAATTTTAGAAACGCTAGAAGCGGGCGATACTATCCATCATTCAGTCGCTGTCGAAGTTGAAGCGGCATCAAGCAAAGAAATCTCGTATCCAGAAGCTAACACGCTACAAGAAGAGCCAGCAGAAACACAACAACTTTCATTGTTTAGTGAATTAAGTGAATCAGAAACAGCTGTCATCACCGCTTTAAAACAGATGAACCTTCTAGAAATGACGCCGATGGATGCATTGAATCAATTATACGAACTAAAAAAACAACTATAGGAAGAAGGCGTTGAGATGGCAAAAATTCAGGAACTATCGGAACGATTAGCCAATCAGATCGCAGCTGGTGAAGTTGTCGAACGGCCAGCATCCGTGGTAAAAGAACTCGTTGAAAATGCCATTGATGCCGGAAGTACGCAAATTGATATTTTAGTTGAAGAAGCAGGCTTGAAAAAAATCCAAGTCATTGATAATGGCGAAGGTATCTTGACTGAAGATGTGGAAAATGCGTTCAAACGCCATGCTACAAGTAAGATCCATAGTCGTGATGATCTTTTCCGCATCCGTACGTTAGGGTTTCGCGGAGAGGCGCTTCCTAGTATTGCTTCCGTATCGTTGCTTACGATTGAGACAGCAAATCAAGAGGAAACACAAGGAACCTACTTAGAATTGAAGGGCGGAGAAGTAATAGAGCATCGCCCGGCGCCACTAAGACAAGGAACAAAAATCACCGTTGACAATCTGTTCTTCAATACACCTGCACGGTTAAAATATGTAAAAACATTGCATACGGAGTTAGCCAATATTGGCGATATCGTCAATCGCTTAGCTTTAAGCCATCCCACGATTGCATTTCGTTTAGTCCACGATGGCAATAAAATGTTGGCAACAGCAGGAAATGGAGATCTAAAACAAACGATTGCGGGGATCTATGGATTAGCTACAGCAAAAAAAATGTTGAAAATTGAAGCGAACGATTTAGATTTTGAAGTCTTTGGGTATGTTTCTTTGCCAGAAGTTACTCGTGCAAGCCGAAATTATTTATCGACGATCATCAATGGCCGCTTCATCAAGAATTTCTCGTTAAACAAAGCAATCGTGGCAGGTTACGGCTCGAAACTAATGGTTGGTCGTTTTCCAATTGCTGTTTTAGAAATCAAAATGGACCCGTTATTAGTCGATGTCAATGTCCATCCTACAAAACAAGAAGTCCGTTTATCCAAAGAACAAGAACTGACAGATTTGATTGCTCAGGCGATCCAAACAGCACTATCACAAGAAAACTTGATTCCTAGTGCTGCAGACAATTTAAGATTTAAGAAAAAAGTACCGGATCAACCAAAAGCTGAACAAATCGAGATTGATTTATCTTATGCGTTTGAAGAGCAGAAACCAAAAACCCCGCAAAGTTTGGGTTACGATCAAACGACAGGCGCATTCTATGTTTCTGAGGAAAAGAGTCCAGTTGTGAACGATTCTGTTGATAACTCTGTGGAAAGTGTTGAAAACAATGAGGAATTTTCTGAAGAAACAGGGGATTATCCAGAAAAACAGGGAAAAACGGTGGATAAACCTGGTGATACTGTGGATAACTTTGTAGAAAAATCAGTGGATAAGTCTGCAGATGAGTTATCCACTGTGGGCAACTTTTTAGAACAAGAAGTTCCTAGTCAAGATGTAGCGGAAACTGTGTACGAGGAAGAATTAGCTTTACATCCAGAATTTGAGCTAGGGAAAAAAGATCGTGGATTGGAGCAAGCAATCCAAAAACTCGAGACTGAAAAGGCAACACAACGTTTTCCTCAGTTGGAATATTTTGGACAAATGCATGGAACATATCTCTTTGCTCAAAGCAAAGAAGGACTCTATATCATTGACCAACATGCCGCTCAGGAACGGATCAAATATGAATATTTCCGAGAAAAAATCGGGGAAGTCACAGATGACCTTCAAGAACTGCTTGTTCCTTTTGTTTTAGATTACCCGAATAGCGACGCATTGAAATTAAAAGAGCAGAAACCTGTACTTGAAGAAGTCGGGATTTATTTAGAGGAATTTGGCCAAAATAGTTTTATTGTTCGTGCGCACCCAACTTGGTATCCAAACGGGGAGGAAGAAGCGATCATTCGAGAAATGATCGATATGTTATTGTCCACTGGAACGGTTAGTGTGAAGAAATTTCGTGAGGCAACAGCAATCATGATGAGTTGTAAACGATCGATCAAAGCGAACCATTATCTGAATGAAGCACAGGCTAGGGTACTGTTGAACGATCTTGCCCAATGTGAAAATCCGTTTAATTGTCCACATGGAAGACCAGTACTGATCCACTTCACTAATTCAGATATGGAAAGAATGTTCAAAAGGATCCAAGATCCACATTAAGGCGAAGAGGGGAAAACAGATGAAAGTTGTTTTGGCTTCACAGTCACCAAGAAGAAAAGAATTACTAGGACGATTGGTTTCCACATTTGAGGTTCAACCTGCTGATATCGATGAAACGCCATTTGAAGGGGAAAACCCTAAACAATATGTACAACGAATGGCTCTTGAAAAAGCGAAGGTTGTTAAAAGTAAACAACTACCAGATACATTGATCATTGCAAGCGACACGACGGTGGTGCTTGAAGATGAGATCATGGGTAAGCCTGAGAATGAGGAAGAAGCGCAAGAGATGCTTCGAAAACTAAGTGGCACGACCCATGATGTCTATACAGCAGTCGTTCTAACAGATCATCAAAAAGAAGAAAAAATCTTAGCACATGCGGCAGTTACTTTCTACGATCTAACAGATGTAGAGATCGCTGCTTACTTAGCAACTGGTGATTATGCTGATAAAGCAGGCGCATATGGTATCCAAAGCCTGGCTGGTGCGTTTGTCAAAGCAATTGATGGCGACTATTACAGTATTGTGGGATTTCCCATTGGTGCCGTCAATCAAGCGCTGAAAAAATTTAACTGAAACTAAAAAAAGGCTCATTATCAAAGGATAGTGGTAATGAGAAATTCTGGAATAAATTAGACGAGGTCGAGACAAAAGTCGTTTAGGTTTGATAAATTGGAGAGAAAAACGAACAATACGCTTTTTGTATTGCTCGTTTTTTTTTTTGAAATTTCCAAAAAACCTGATTTTTAGATTTGTTCCATATTCGTTTATTATTGTAGGTTTTGAAGACCACTTGTATAGTAGGCAGTTCCGGAAAGCTTCCAACGAGGTAAAAAAGCCTCTTAAACTGGTAAGATGAGGAAAATGGGACAAAAGTAAGAAACACTTTTGTCTCGACCTCATTTTATTTCCAAAGATTAGTCCTTGTTGCTTATAGATGTCAAATTCATTCTAAAGAATTTCAAGCTATCTTTTCTATACTTTTGAATCACAAAAAATGTTGACGAACTTCACCAACATCAAAAAGTATAGAACCAAAAAAATGAGCCAAGTAACCTCGTTATGCAGAGGTTATCTGGCTCATTTTGTCTTACTTGATTTTTGCTTTACCGACTTGTTCGCCGTGGCGGACAAGTCCTGTTTGATCGAGTGATAATCCAGCTACTTTTTCATCGTTAGTTAGAACAACGAGGATATCGGTCTTTTTCCCTGCTTGCTCAACCGCAGCTAGATCCATTTCAGCTAAACGTGTATTTGGTGTGACAAGGTCGCCTTCTTTCACGTGTATAGTGAAAGGTGCTCCTTTTAACTCAACCGTATCAAGTCCCATATGAACAAGGACTTCAAGGCCTGCATCACTTAAGATACCGATAGCGTGTTGTGTTTCAAAAACGCTAGTGACTCTACCACTGACAGGTGCATACACATTGTTGTTTGAAGGTTCGATCGCGTATCCTTCACCCATCATTTTTTGAGAAAAGACAGGGTCATCAACTTCGATGATCTCTTTAACTGGTCCATCTGCTACTGCAAACAATTCTTCAGTAAGAGCTACGCTAGTTGTTGCTGTGTTGACTGGTTCGAACTGTTTTGGAGCAACAGTGCTACCGTCTGCTGTTTGTAATTGGACACTTGATTCAGCAACAGGTACAGCTCGATCAATTTTATTCAAAATACCTTGACGTCTAAAGATGACAGTCAAACCGAAAGGAACAATGACTGCAATGACCATTGCAATGATAAATGGTACCCATGCTTGTGCTTGGATAGCCAAGATGCCAGGCAAGCCTCCTACACCGATAGCATTTGCGCGTACACCCATCAAGTTAGCGAACATCCCTGCTAGACCCGAGCCAACCATTGCTGCCACAAATGGATAAACGTATTTCAAGTTGATCCCGAACATTGCAGGTTCTGTTACACCTAAGTAACAAGAGATCATTGCAGGAATAGAGATTTGTTCTTCTTTTTTATTCCCTCTGTGTAAGAAGATGATTGCCAGTACAGCTGAACCCTGTGCGATATTTGATAGAGCAATCATAGGCCAGAGGTTCGTTGAACCAAAATCAGCAATCAACTGCATATCGATCGCATTTGTCATATGGTGCAATCCAGTAATTACTAATGGGGCATATAAGAAACCAAATACTGCACTGAATAGCCAGCTGATTGAAGAAGTCAACCCTGTATTTACGACATTTGAGATCCAGCTACCAATTGTCCAGCCGATAGGACCTAAAATTACATGAGCTGCTAAGACTGTTGGTACCAAGGAGAATAATGGTACGAAGATCATTGAGATCGACTGTGGGATATACTTACGGAAGAAAATTTCCAAATAAGCTAACATGAATCCGGCAAGCATTGCTGGAATCACTTGTGCTTGATAACCAATCATTTGAACTTGTGCAAATCCGAAATCCCAGAAAGGAATATCAGCAGCAGCAGTTGTAGCTACACTATAGGCATTTAATAATTGCGGTGAAACTAATGTGATCCCTAAAACAATTCCTAAAATTTGTGTAGTACCCATTTTCTTCGCGATACTCCAAGTGATCCCGACAGGTAAGAAGTGGAAGATTGCTTCACCTGGTAACCATAAGAATCCATTGACACCATTCCAGAACTGAGAATGTTCAACGATCGTTCCACCAAGACTCGCAAATTGGATACCTTCTAATACATTACGAAAACCTAAAATCAGTCCACCCACGATAATTGCAGGAATCAGTGGTGTGAAAATTTCCGCTAAAACAGCAATTGCTCGTTGGACCGGATGAAGATTTTGCTTGGCTGCGACTTTACTTTGTTCTTTGGATACGCCTTCAACACCAGATACAGCGACAAAATCATTGTAAAATGTGGCTACATCATTGCCGATAATTACTTGAAACTGGCCTGCGTTAGTAAACATTCCTTTGACACTGGGAATATCTTCGATTGCTTTTTCGTCTGCTTTTTGCTGATCATTCAAAACGAAACGCATACGTGTAGCACAGTGACTCACAGCGGCAATATTTTCTTTTCCGCCGATACTCTCTAGTAGTTTTTCGGCATCTACTTGGTACTTTGCCATAGGAATAAACCCCTTTCTTTTCAACTTGTGTATACAAGTTGTTCATATCCATACTATACTGTTTTATTTAGTGAATTGCAAGCGTTTTATTTGAAAATAAAAAAATCTTGTAACCGCTATAAAAAACGATGGAGTGAATGGAGTAAGAAAGTAGCCAGAACATTGAAATCAGAAAAAAGCTGTAGTATAGTTGATTAACGAGTAAGAGATTTCAACTGTTTAGTGGAGGAGAAACGAATGAATAAATTCAATGAAATTTTTTTAGATTTGGAACAAAAAATTTTGGAAAAAGAATATCCTCCCCATACGTTGTTGCCAAGTGAGAATCAATCTGTCTCTTATACACATCTGACGCTGCCGACGACTCCTTACGTGTAGA
>ENA-OXDS01000168-OXDS01000168.1-human-gut-metagenome-genome-assembly--contig:-NODE-168-length-8740-cov-9.27691_pt1 | contig 8740 bp, 8 predicted proteins | sample MGYA00249347_ERZ652227 | MGnify/ENA primary metagenome ERZ652227 (study PRJEB26925, sample SAMN05826540) | human gut metagenome | biome: ENVO:2100002; feature: ENVO:00000062; material: ENVO:00002003...
AGCCTCTCTCAAATAAACGGCGTCCAAAAGTCAGGTTTTTCGGAAATTTCAAAAAAACGAGCAATACAAATAACGTATTGTTCGTTTTTTTCTCAAATTTCTCAAACCTTAACGACTTTTGTCTCGACCTCTTTTTTGATTTTAGGGTTATCCCTTTGTTTCATCATATTCAACCCAGTAATCTCTCTCATCTTGACTATCGATAGTTTACAGCAAAATGTCAACGTCTTCCGTTTGTTAATCAAAAATTGGCGTAGCTCTTACCCCGATATAGCGAAACATTCCTTGATTCACCATCGCTATAGCTTTATCGAGTTCAAATATACCATAATAACTTAATAACGATTGCTCGTTTTTTTCTGGATTCAATAAATATTGTTTTATGCTTGCTATTCCTTTATCGTTCATCTTATTCTTGTTGACCTTAGCTAGTGAAAAAGAACTTAGATTTGGTTCATCACTCCCACTGTAGCTTATGATCAAACTTAATTTATCATTTTTTTTACTTGTGTAAAGTGAAGCCGCTGCTTCTTTGCTTGCTTCCGATATTTCAGTCGTTTTACACCAATAAAGAGGTCCTTGTCCAAACACCGCAAGAGAATCCAATAATTTTTCAGGGGCTTTTTTATTCAGCTCACTAGTCAGAAAATCATAGGAAATATCTTCACTTACGGAAGGATCAATAGCCTGATATGTAATATCTGCTTGAGGGGTTTGCGCATCTTTAGGACGAACCTTGTCTAGTCTAAAAAAAACAAGTTGCTTTGGATCATCACTATTTGCATTTTCATGAATCCTAAATAATAACCATCTAGTTGAGAATAGTTAATGATATTTATTGTTTTGCTCTCCTCTTTTACTATATCCTCTTGTTTTATTTTATTAAAAAAATAGAAAATACTCACTGAAAAAAAGCTATTACTATGATCAAGGACGTATATAAATACTCTTTTTTGCCATTTTTTTTCATACTGTAGACTCCATTCTAACTCATTTACCTTCGTCTATTTTAACGTAAATTTTATTATTTGTGCGATTTAATTAAACAAAAAAAGATTGAACTAACTTAAGTGAGTGTGTGAAGCTTTCAATATTATTTTTCCATTTTAAATTATCAGGTATGTTTTCTGCCTTTCCCCATCTATAATCCGCATGTTCCTTTGATATTTTCACATCTTTTTCGGTAGTAACCATTAAATATAACTGTTTGTCGATGACTAAATCAGCGTTTATCGCTACACTATGTTTTCCAATTGAAAAAATACAATTATGTTCCACTATAATCCCTGTTTCCTCATATATTTCTCTTATAGCAGCATTTTCAGACGATTCATTTCGTTTGATTCCACCTGTGATAGGTTGCCAAAAAGTAACAGCAGAATTACTAACTAAAAGTAACAAAAATTGTTTTTCTATTCGGTTGTATATCCAACATTCAATACTCTTTTTCCTCATGTTCTCTCCTGTCTATTCCACTTATTCTTCTAAATTTTGATCGTAAAATGATGAAAATCAACATTCGTGACACATAAAGTTACCCTTGTTCTGAATCACAATACGCAGCAGTTCCTAATTACTTTGTTAGTAAGCGGCTTTCCACAACTGCCCCTACAAGTAAAAACAAAAAGGCGAGTGATAGCATCTTTAATTCAGCAGAAGAATAGCTTATTTCTCTGAAAGAACGTACATGTGTTTTTTTCCCTGTTGTCAGAAGGATTCCTTTATCTATCGTAACACTATTTACCAGAATCAATGCTGAAAATTCCCATAGGGCGGAATACTGCGTGAGTTTAAAAAGATCGAATAATTTTTGGGATAGCACCGCATTCTCTCTCACCACACCAAACGAATTAGAGCCTAGTGTCAACCCAAAAATTGTGCCTAAAACAAATAGTACGAGAAAGCCAGAACCTCTATAGGCTTGTTCAGCGGTTTTTCTTTTGGAAAATAAATTAGCTACAATGATAGCTAAAATCGACAGGAGATTAAAAAGAAAAATCTGGAGAATACTAAAAAATAGATTTGAAGAAAAGGTAATATTTCCACCCGTATTATACTCTCTTAAAAAACCTTCGGATAAAAAATATTGGCCAATAAAAAGAGCGAGAAAAAAAGTGCCAAAAAAAATACTTGCTGATTGAATGATTCTCCTAGAAAATGATGTTTGGTTCATAAAAGTCCTCCGTATTCTATAGATTGCACTACTTAAAGTATACCCTAATACTTAGGATAAATCCTTTTCAATAAAGATAGATATTGAACTACTATATTATTCTCGCTGTCTATCAATGAATCGTGAAATACTCCTATTTTTCCAAACATCTCACCTGCCTCTTCTAACAAAAGTTCACCGAACAGTACCTGATACTTAGTGAGATTTACGTACTCTGTCTATTTTGGTAGTCACGCTCATTCAAGGGTAACGCCACCGCGCCGGTCATCCATGACAGAATCAACCAATATGATTAACTGCGCCTCTCTTCAAAGCCATCAAACGTTGTGACTAAAAAATGAGTCAGAAGAAAAAATCCTCCTGACTCTCTTTATTGTGCTTCAAATTTGAAGATTATCGTGAAGTTACAGTGTGCAGTTTTCTTATAGGAACCATAATAATTTCCTAAAAAGATGAAGTTACCTTTTTCTTGCGCATGTAAAATTCCTAACGTTTGTTTTAATGTCGTATCAACTGCAAATGATTGGTTGAGAAATCCTTCTGATGTGGTTAATTTTAACTCTACACCTGCTTTTTTTCTTCCGGCGAAGATGCCTGATCTAGCAAGGGAATAGTGGAAGCTGGATCAACTTTGATTTGAGCGATTTGAACATCCACAGGTACAGTAGAATGGTTGACGATCTCATATTTGGGTGAATTCACGGTCCCCTGTTGGATATCCGTAGAACCGAAGATCACTTTTTGCGGAAGTGAAATATCGATCAATTCTTTGGCGTCCAATACATTGATCTGAATCGTCTGTGTCAATTGCCCTATCGCTAATGTTGCGGTGTATGTGCCGAATTTATTTTGGACATTCTGTTTGATTACTTTGATGTCTGATTTTTCTTTTCCTGAGGATATATCCCACGCTTTTGCTTTACTTTTTTTTAGTATAATTTCATCAATCGTCTTTCCATCGACTTCATTAGAATAAAGTGTAAAATTTTGTGCGCTTAGGACATATTGTTTATCGTATATACTATGATTGTCATAAACAAATACACCCACCTTTACTTGGCTTTTATTGCCATTTCGATCTGCTATTTCTACGGTTGTACTGGTTAAGCCTATTTTAGAGGTATCAGGAAGTACAAGATATTTGCAAGAAAGTTTTGTCACATCTTCATTATCTTTTAGATTGGTCACTGTCGTCAGTGGGTCAGTTGGCAAAGATCCATTTAGCGGAACCATTTGTAAAATACCGTCTGCACTTGGGGCAATTATATCAGGTTTGACAATCAAGCTTGCTTTCACCTTTACTGTGTTTTTTGATGCATCTGTAGCAAGAATGGTGACTTCTTGCGTACCACTTTGATACCTATCTGGTTGCTTTTCAAACGAGTATGCAATCCCACCATCGGGATCATTATCCGTAGCAGAAACAATGAAGTCACTTGGATCGATTTTTCCGCCATATTCAATTGTTGCACTCTTTGTTGCTACGTTTGGCGGAGTCGTATCCACTCCCTCGATCGTACTAGTCAATTTTGCTTGATTTTTTGACTGGTCTTCCAGAATCAATTGGATTGGCTGTGTTCCTTTTTTTAACTGTTTAAAATCAAAAGATGATAGAATATCCACCGTTTGCCAATCGTTATCATATGGTTCATAGTCGAAAAGATCGACAAGATTAGGCAATGTTCCTAGTTCCATAGTCAAGGGGTCTTTCAATTTTCCAGTAGGTGGGGTCGTGTCTACTACGGTAAAGGGAATGACTACTGCCTGAGTGTATTTAGTATCTGAAAAGACAAACTTCCCCTGAGTAGCTCCTAATTTACTATCATCTGGTTTTTCCTGCATGTAACTCGTTACGGGGCCTGTATTTCCAGAATAATCTACAAATGTCAGTGGGTCTATCTTTTTGGGATCATAGAGATTCAATTCAATTCGATTGGTAGATTTTGGTGTAACAGTAAACTGTATTCGTTCCACAGTAACGTCTATAGAATCTGTAAATGTCCCAGTTGAGCCAATTTGATCGTTCACGCTCCACCATGTGCCAAGAACCTTTTCTTGTACTCGGAAGCTCCATTCCAAATGGTATTCGATCGTGACCAGTACGTGATCGTTGTTTCCTTTTCCACGTTTCATTTGAATAGTATGATTGGAATAGCTAACTTCGAGTGTATCAGGATCACTGGAAGTGATTTTCGTAATTATCCGTTTAGCAGAACCTGTATAATTGTATTCATTCCGTTCATGATACTGACAACTTTGCTCAAAATCAGGTGAAAAATCTGTTCCTATCGTATATCCTTCTGTCGCAGCAACAGGGGTTTGAGAAAAATAACCCTTCATCATCTGCCATTGGGACTCGGTCACATCCTGTGCCACTTCTCTCGCAGTACTTCCTGAATCACTTGCATAACTATCTGTAGAAAAGGAACAGCAAAAAAACAACACGAAAAAGAGGGTTAAGCCTATTTTTTTTGTTTGATTCATTGATTGTTCCTCCTTATCCAACAAATATCAATTACGATCATCACTAACAATATGCCCAAAATAGAAAGGACAGTAGTACTTCCTGTAACTTCGAATAGTTTTGGAAATGTATTTCTGGAAATGAACTCTGAAACTAATGGTTCATTTTTTACTACAGAAGGATTTCCGATGATCCCTTCAACAGGAATATCTCTATAGGACTCTACTGATTCTGCATAGCTGAAGGAAGGGTGCAAAAAAAGAAAAATAAGTAAGCTCATCACTGAAAAAATTCCTTTTTGCTTTTTCATTATTGCTCCTATTTTACTTCAAATTTCAAAACCATATCATACTGCGGTTGGATCGCTGTTTGACTAAACTGAAATCCTTTTGCTACATTTCCTGTCAATTGAAAAACGAGTTTTTCTCCTTGTGTGGTGATGGCACCTAAATCTGCAGGAAATTGGGCTGGATTCTTCGCGTCAGTTGTGTGTAGAGGAACAACTGTGTTACTTGTCACATTTTTCAAATCCAGGGTAAGCTGATCACTGATTTTTTCAGCATCCGACTTTCCTGTGGCGGGTTTTGCACGATCCTTGAAATCCATAATTGCTATTTCAACACTTTTGGATGAAAGATTTTTGATCTCATAATTTGGTGAGATGATACCTGAGCTAATATGCGTCTGTCCAAATAAGATTTTTGTAGGAATTTCTACATCTACCCAAGCTTTATCTGTGGGTCCTGGATTTGGTAGAGATGGATCAACTGGTTTCGTTGGATCAAATTCTTGAAATGTTCCTTCTGCTGGTAAGGTCGCAGAATCTTGTTTTTTGATTTCTTGTGTCTGCGTATTAGGATCATTTTTGACCATTCTCATACGCATAACCTTTTGTTCCACTCAAAATTGCAAAACTACTGAACAGTAGTACGCCGGTAACTTTTATTAAATTTACTTTTTTCACTTTATTTTCCTCCATTTTTTCTAAAACTACTGATTGATTGCAAGCTGGCCCACGATAACTGTTTCGCCGACTTTCTGTTTTAGATTTGTAAGTTCATAGTAAATAACATGATGGTTCACTTTATAAACACCCTGTGGTATGGTCTTTTTCAATTCACCATTCTCGACAAACTGTTTCGGTTTGATTATTCCTGAATCATAGATAATCGCTTCTTGGTTTTCGATTGTTGTTTGTACGCGAATTGCATAATGGTTACTGTTTGGGTTTAATATCGTGACTTTCCCCACCTTGTCTGCTTTCTCAAAAAACATATCCGATTCCATTTTTAAGCGAAATTGACTCTTGTCTGCTTGCCCTTGCAAATAAGCCGAAAATTCTTTATCAGACATGTTTTTGACATATTTAGATTCTGCCCCGTTTTTTTGATTTGCTACAACGACTGGTCTTGTGTAATGTATGAAATAATAGTAGTAGCATGCTACCCCAATAAAGCAGCTACACAATAGAACCAAGACTATTCGTTTGACTTTTCTGAATTTTCCCAACTTTTTCTACCTTTCCTCTATTTTTTCGCTCCCTCTGTTGTTATAATCATGTTGGATTTACCTGTATAATTATTTGTCCAACGATGATAAAAATAACTATAAAACAATATTTATTGTCGCGCGAGTTCATTTTCAAACTATCGTTAGATGATAATAGGAGGAAAGTTATGGAAAAATTGTTGGAAAATAAATTATTGAAACATTATTTAATCATTAGTTACTTACTACCCCGAAAATGGGAAAAAATCAGAGATATTGCAAAAACAACAGGATTATCTGAAATTACGATTCGTCAAAATATCAGTGAAATCAACCAGTATATTCTGCCTGCAAAAATAAATAGTAGCCAACAGCGAGGAATACGTCTGTTTCTGCCACCACAGCAAAACGGCTTCTTTATTTTTTCGAAATTGTATAAACAATCATTGCGTTTTACATTATTGGAAGAAATCTTTATCAATCATTATCCTAATCTCACCTCACTGGCTGGCAAGCTTTTTTTTAGTACCTCAACATTGAAGAGGAAAATTGCTGAACTTAATCAACTACTTGCTCCCTGTGGTTTATCAGTTGACTCGAGTCAACTAGACATCGTTGGGGATGAACGAAAAATCTGCTGGTTTTTCTTTTGTTTTTTCACTGAGAAATACGGGGTGTCGGATGAATTCATGACTAGTGATACACTGGATTTATTCGATGAAATCTATGAAGAATTCTTTTCTTACTATCCAGAATTGTTTGTTCCTCAACGACAAGTATACGCGTATCGCAATAAATTTCGGATCATGCTCTTTATTTGCTTTTCACGGATTCGCAAAGGTCATCTATTTACTAGCCAAACAAAGCAAACAGTCAGAAAAGATTTCCAATTGTCCCATCAAGTATGCAGTAAAATATATGAAAAATATAAGATAGCTGTAACTCCTCAAATCACTTACCAACTATTTTATGTCTTTTTCAATCAAAATTTTGCTTGGTCGATTGAAGAACTGCGGATAAAATCTCAAAAAAATAATCAAATTAGATCTGCTCTCTTAGATTTATTGAATACCATTGAACAGCAAGAAAAGCTGACGGTGGAGAATAAAAATGACCTATTGCTTTATTTATATAATGCAACCACCTATGTTTGGGGGCCTGCGACGATTTTGTATAATCCCAATGAAGAATTTTTTAGCCAATTAAATAACTACTATTCTAGTTTTACCCAACGGATCTGCACGATTATCAAAGAATCACTTATGAAAGAACAGTTAGCGATCTATCTAGATACTTCCGTTATCAATAAATATTTATTCATGTTGGTTACTTCTTGGATCAGTTTATCTGAACAGTTAGAAACGATCGCACCTAAAGTGAAGACAGGCTTATTCTTTAATACAAGCTATGAACATAGCCTTTTTCTAAAAAATGATCTCCAATTCCATCTAGGGTTTCGCTTGGATATCCATTCTTTGAATCACCTTACACTGTCTGAAGTATGTCACTCTGCGAATAATTACGATTTACTGGTTACTGATCTTCCATCTTTGAATCTAACAGAGTGCGAAGTCGTTTCTATCCACTCCAATCCTACTCCTGAAGACTTTAAAAATATTTTGCATTCTTACAATCGAATCGTAAACAATCATTGGAACCATGATTTTCTAAAACTTCAAAAACACAACAGCATTTATAAATATTAGAGGAATATATTTTTGTAATTTTCAGATTTTTTTCTGTATAAGCTTGACACTGCATAATAATACAGCTATAATGACAAAAAATCATTGATAGAGAGAGTAACTGATAGATGGAGATAAAGAGAGCGATTGGGTGGTGTGAAATCGTATTTCCTCTATAAGTGAAAGTAGCTCTGGAGATGCACAGGTGACGTAAGAAGTTTGTGACGGTGATCCCCGTTATCGGATAATGCGCTTCATTTTTTAATGAGTCGCTGAGAGATTGTTTGATTTTTCAAACAAAAAAACGGTGGTACCGCAATTGACTATTGCCCGTTGGAATAATTATTATTCCAACGGGCTTTTTTGTATTTACCACCCACAGAAAGGAAGATGGATATGTATCTTAGCAAGGATGATCGAGTCTCATCAAAAATCACATTGCTCATTTTTAACTAAAAAGACAAGGGGTTTTTATGATGGAAAAATTATCTATAAAGAAATTATTATTAGTTGCTTCACTTATTTTTGGTATGTTTTTTGGCGCAGGAAACTTGATTTTCCCAGCACATTTAGGACAGCTTGCTGGCGACCATTGGCTATCTGCTGGTATCGGTTTTTTACTTAGTGCAACATTATTGCCTTTAGCTGCACTCGTTGCACTAAGTAAAACGAAATCGACTGGATTATACGATTTTGCGAAGCATGTCTCTCCATGGTATGGCGTTACTTTTCTGGTTATGAATCATCTTGCCTTAGGGCCAATGTTTGCTACGCCGAGAACTGCTGCCTTAGGTTATCAATTTAGCCTAGGAAATTTTTTACCTGCTAAATATTCAACGATTGGTTTATTGATTTTTTCTGCTATATTTTTTGGTCTTGCCTATTATCCCTGTCTCTTATACACATCTCCGAGCCCACGAGACCGAGGCT
>ENA-OXDS01000173-OXDS01000173.1-human-gut-metagenome-genome-assembly--contig:-NODE-173-length-8594-cov-12.8273_pt1 | contig 8594 bp, 3 predicted proteins | sample MGYA00249347_ERZ652227 | MGnify/ENA primary metagenome ERZ652227 (study PRJEB26925, sample SAMN05826540) | human gut metagenome | biome: ENVO:2100002; feature: ENVO:00000062; material: ENVO:00002003...
GGACACTCTTCTGGCTTGTACAGAAGAGTTCCTTTATAAATCAAGCAAATTTGCCTTTTATATTTTTCTTTAGTTAAACAATTTTCCTCGAAATAGATATTTAGGTCTAGAATATTTAGGGTATCTTTGATAAGCTGAGTATGAGACATCTTGAATCCTCCTATGAATTTGTTAGCCAAATTAATTCTAAAGGATTTCAGGGTGTCTTTTCTATATTTTTTTATACAAAAAAAGATGTTGGCGAAGTTCACCAACATCAAAAAGTATAGAGCCAAAATAAAAAAAGATGATATCCCGCCATTTAGAGCAGGAAAAAGTATCCATACTTTTTCCTGCTCTTTTTTGCTTCTCAAGGTATTATTTTACCAATCTATCGGTAAAAAAAGGTTTTCTTCTAATAATAGAATCATGGATAATTTTAGTGTGGGGATTTTATGATGTTTGGGGGGATGTATGAAAAATAAGAGAACCGTTGATTTTTGTAAGTCATCGTTTCGATGAGTGGCTGCACTTGAATGAATAAGAAAAAACAATGCCTTAAGATAAGATGATTTTAGATAGGCTCATGATGTTAGAACTAGAAAGGGGGACAGAACATTTGCAAATGAAAAATTTTAGAACAATAGCCACTTCGCTCTTATTATTCCAACACTGCCTTTTTCCAGTCACCATTTTTGCAGAAGAGGCACCAGTTGAAATTGACACGGAATTGGTTCAGCGTTTACAAGAGCAAAATGAACTACCAACGATCGAAAGCAACCCTCCAACGACTGAATCGACCGCAGAAGAACCTGTACATACGGAACCTGCTGAAGTACCAACTACAGAGGATTCGAATCCAGAACAACCAGAACAACCAGAAACAGTAGAGACTACGGAACCACCTATTCCGGAAACATCTGAAGAAACAGTAGAGACGACCACTCCTTCTGCAGAAGACGGGAAAGAAAGTAGTGAAGGAAATGGACTACCTTCGCCAGTTTTGCCAAAAGAGGAGGAAACAGAACAGCTGATGGTCTTGCCAGAAGCGATGCGGATGAGCACTTACTCGTTACCTAACCTTAACGAATATCGCCATCATTTAGTCGATAATGGAAGAAGTGCTTATATTGAGGGTAAGATGCAGAGAGTTACGAATAGAGAATTGACTTTAGGAGAAGGAGCAGGAGCAGTTCAAAGATTTACAGTCACTTTTGATGCGTATACGATGGTGCAAGCTCCGGGAAATGGTTGGATCTCTTGGATTGCTAGTAATTTGAGCACTGCGCCTGATTTTTATTTTCAGCAGATGTATTATGGAAATCATCCATCCTTCTCAAATCCATATACGTTGAATAATCTGAGGGGGTCCGGTGTGCCGTCTTATTTGTCTGTTACGGCAACACCTACTATTAGTGGTCGTCAAGTGACAATCGATGTGCTGATCATAAGGATGAAAACTACCACTGTTGATACGAATGAAAAGGATACTATACGTCTTTTAGGAAATTTAACAATGGGGACAACTGCTGTTGCACCACAGGTCAATAACTACTCCAAAAAAATCGCAGATGTGAATTATCCTGATGCAGTTATCGGAGAGATCATCGTGAAAAATCCAAAGCCATCTGCTGCGATCAAAGACAGCGTTGATGTAGAAGCTACTAGGAACGCTTTGTCTCAAGATACGATCAAATCATGGTTTACTACACTGCCGTCTAATTCGAATGACTACACGTTTTCCGCAACAGGTCCAGCTAGTTGGGCACCTGGCGCAACAGGAACTGCTACAGTGGTTATGAAACATAATTCGAATGGTTCGACACAAACATTCACTACTCGGTACACTGTTAGAGACACGCAAAAGCCAACCGCTAAATTCAAAAATGCTGAAATTGAAGCACGAAGAACTGGGGGGTGGACACGACAAGATTTATTGAAATTCATTGATGGAAATTTACAGGATAACTGGAGCTTGCCAGAAAATATCCGGATCGAAGCAACAGATAATGATGGGATTTATCCACTTGCAGGAAGATCCCCTCGGGATACTTGGGCTTACGTAGATATTTATGATGAAGCTGGAAATAAATATGGTGAATATGTAGAATTTAAGATAGTGGATAAACAAGCACCAAAAGTAACTGCAAAAACTGATGTTGAGGTTGAAGCTCGTAGAAGTGGAGAACTTAGCCAAGCAGAGCTACGTCAATTCGTTACAAACATGAGCGACAACTGGACATTACCAGAGAACTTGAAAATTCATTTATTCGGTGCTTCTTCTGGTAACCCAGTATCCATTGCCGGTAGGGCACCATTTTCTTCTAATTTACACGGCCGCATACGTTTGGAGGATGAAGCAGGGAATAAGTCATCAAATATTGGCGTGGGCACAACGATACGTATTGTGGACACCCAAGCACCGACAGGAACCGTAAAAAGCGATATTACAATTGAAGCTCGCAGAAGTGGCGATCTTAGTCAAGCAGAGTTACGAGGATTTTTCTCTACGATGAGCGATAATTGGACATTGTCAGAAAATATGAAAGTACATTTCCTTGATGGAAACGGAACGGCAACAACAATTGCAGGTAGAGCACCAGGTACACATGATTTTTACCTTCAATTAGAAGATGAAGCCGGGAATAAGTCAGCACGAACGAGTGTGACGATAAGGATTGTAGACACCCAAGCACCGACAGCTACAGTCAAAACTCAAGGAGTTGAAATTGAAGCCCGCAGAATTGGAGATTGGACACGAGCCGATTTATTGAAATTCATTGATGGCGATTTACAGGATAACTGGAGTTTGCCAGAAAATATTCGGATCGAAGCAACAGATAACAATGGGATTTATCCGCTTGCAGGAAAAGCACCTGGTAATACTTGGGCTTATATTGATATTTATGACGAAGCTGGAAATAAAAATGGCAACTATGCAGAATTCAAAATCGTAGACACCCAAGCACCGACAGGAACATTGAACACCGTAGTGCCTACCTTTGAGTATCGTACCCAAGGCGATTGGAGCAGAGAAGAACTGTTGACTTTCTTTAGTGGTGAACTTTCTGATAACTGGTCAGAGCATAAAAATATCACAGCTACAATGGATCGATTCATCGTAGATTTTTCACCAAGTGTCAACTTGCAACAAGCAACATTGACTTTGACCGATGAGGCTGGAAACAAGCAAGCTTATCCTGTTCAATTTTTATTGACGTCTTTTGTGATTGAACCCAACGTACTTATCCAAGCACAACGGCTCCCAGCACTATCGAAAGAGACGATCAAGTCGTGGTTTCAAGGATTACCAAGTATGGTTGATGATCATTATGATTTTTCCACACCTGAATCAGCGAATGGCTGGGAACCAGGAAAAACGGGTCAAGCAAATGTTACGATCCGTAGCAAATTAACCAATGCAACACAACAGAAAGCAACAAACTATACAGTCGTTGATACGCAGGCACCTGAAGGAACAGTAAAATACAGACAGACATTTGAAGCAAACCGATCACGGGATTTCACACAAGAAGAATTGCGTCAGATTTTTCAAAGTTTGTCGGATAATTGGAGTCTGCTTGAGAATATTAAACTGAAAACAAGTAATTTGTCTATGTTAAGTCCCAATCATTCAGGGAATCATTATATATTAAACATTACTGCGACTGATGAAGAGAAGAACAGTAACGTTTTTGAGAGAGTTGCCGTTGTGATTGAGGATACGCAAGCACCAACTGCAACAATCAAAGGAGAATCAATCGCTGTCGAAGCTCGCAGAACTGGTGGATTGACGCGTGAAGAACTTCTTCGATTTGTAGATGGCGGTCTTTCGGATAACTGGTCACTCCCTGCTGATATTTCATTGGCAGTAGTCGTACCTCAAGGAACTGGTTATGTTGCGGTGGATGTCAATCAAAAACCAGGAACAGTCATTACAGGACATTTATTATTGACGGATGAATTCGGAAATCAAACGATCCCTGGTCCAAAGAATCAAGTAAGTTTAAACATTCGCGATACGCAAGCGCCAACAGGAACTGTAAAAGGTGAGGTGGAGATTGAGGTTCGCAGAAGTGGCGATCTTAGCCAAGCGGAACTACGAGGATTTCTCACAACAATGAGTGATAATTGGACGTCACAAGGGAATATAAAAGTTCACTTAGTTGATGCAAATGGAGCAGTAGCAACTGTTGCCGGTAAGGCGCCAGGTACGCACACTTTTTATCTCCAATTAGAAGATGAAGCAGGGAACAAGTCATTAGGGATGAGTACATCGATCCGTATTGTAGATACCCAAGCACCAACGGGAATTGCAAGAGATAATGTGGAAGCAGAAGCCCGTAGAAGTGGCAATCTCAGCCAAGCAGAGCTACGTTGGCATGTCATGTTGATAAGTGACAACTGGACATTAACAAATAATGTAAAAATACATTTAGTCGATGCAAACGGCGTAGCAACAACCGTGGCGGGTAAAGCGCCAGGTACGCATAATTTCCACCTTCAACTAGAAGATGAAGCGGGGAATAAGTCATTAGTGATGAGTGTATTGATACGCATTGTAGATACACAACGCCCTACAGGAACCATGAAAGATAATATCGAGGTTGAAGCTCGTAGAAGCGGAGACCTTAGCCAAGCAGAGTTACGGAAAATGTACACGACGATGAATGACAATTGGACGTTGCCAGAAGATATGAAGGTTCAGTTATCCTTCTATGATGGGATAACAACTGTTGCTGGCATAGCACCAGGAAAAACAGTAACGGGCGTATTTCGATTAAAAGACGAAGCAGGAAATCAGTCATTTCCAATTGGAAGCTTGATACGCATTGTCGACACCCAAGCACCAACTGCGACAATCAAAACGAAGGGCGTGGAAATCGAAGCACGAAGAACGGGCGAATGGACACGCGAAGATTTGTTGAAATTCATTGATGGCGATTTGCAGGACAACTGGAGCTTGCCGGAAGATATTCGAATTGAAGCAACTGATAATCATGGCATCATACAACTTGCTGGAAGAGGTCCTGGTGATAACTGGGCGTACATCGATATCTATGATGAAGCTGGAAATAAATATAGTAGATATGCAGAATTCAAAATCGTGGGTACCCAAGCACCAACAGGCACATTGAACACTGTGATACCTACTTTTGAGTATCGTACCCAAGGCGATTGGAGCCGAGAAGAATTGTTGACGTTCTTTAGTGGTGAACTTTCCGATAACTGGTCAGAACATAAAAACATCACAGCTACAATGGATCGATCCATCGTAGATTTTTCACCAAGTGTCAGCTTGCAACAAGCAACATTGACATTGACCGACGAGGCAGGAAACAAGCGGTCTTATCCTGTTCAATTTTTCTTGACGTCTTTTGTGATTGAACCTAATGTACTTATCCAAGCACAACGGATGCCTGCACTATCGAAAGAGACGATCAAATCATGGTTCCAAGGGTTACCTAGTATGGTCGATGAGCATTATGATTTTTCCACACCAGAATCAGCGAATGGCTGGGAACCAGGGAAAGCAGGTCAAGCAAATGTTACGATCCGTAACAAAGTAACAAATGCAACACAGCAGACAACAACAAACTATACGGTCGTTGATACGCAATCCCCAGAAGGAAGAGTTAAAACAGCCAGAGTGACGATGGAAGCAGATCGATCGAGGAATTTCACGCAAGAAGAATTGCGTCAATTTTTTGAAGAGTTATCAGATAACTGGAGCTATCTCGAAGACATCACTTTGAAGAGCTCAGGTAGTTTATCTTCACTAGGTCCAAATACTGCAAATAACCATTATATATTAGCAATCACAGCAACGGATGAAGAAAAAAATAGCAAACGTTTTGAAAGAGCATTGGTTCGGATCAACGACACAAAAGCGCCAACGGGAACTGTAAAAAATGAGCATATGGATATCGAAGCTCGTAGAACTGGCGATTTAAGCCAAGATGAACTTCGCCAATTTTTTACGTCCGTAAATGACAACTGGACATTATCTAAGGATATAAGATTCCATTTAGTCAATGCAGACGGATCAGCAACATCTATTGCAGGGATGAATCCAGGAACTTCGCTTGATGCGTATATCCAACTGGAGGACGAAGCAGGCAACAAGTCTTCACCAATGAAGATATCAGCAAACATTGTGGACACAACAGGGCCACAAGGAAAACTGAAAGAAAATTTAGCCTTCCAAAAAGGGAGTGCAGAACCAAATGCAAGAGATTATTTAGATGGGGAACCTTCCGATAACTGGACGGCACCTGAAGCAATCAAAGTAACGGTAGCCTATGAAAATAATGCGGATTTCACTGATTTAACAGTAGGAACGCATAAATTTGTCCTTACTTTAGCGGATGAATATGGGAATACAACAGATCTTTCAGGTGAGTTAGAGATCCAAATGAATTTGAAAGGATATATCGATGTGACGATCCCAGCACGTATTTCTTTTGCTGAAAGTAAAGAAAGTGGTGGAATCGTATCACCAAAATATCAAATCCAAAACAACTCTAATGAAGAACTGACTGTGTCAGTGGCGTCTATGACAAGTCAGTCTCAAACAGAGAAGCTAACAGACATCGATCTTTTAATGTCGAATAACTACAACGATGCTACGATTCCTTTGATTGAGAACGGTCAAAATCTATCACAGAAAACGGAGTTAGTGACTTTACCGAAAAAGACAAGTTCCTTTGCCTTTTCACTTTACGGTACAGTAGGACAAAACTTTGATTTTGATAGTTTGACTGATCCGTTGAAGCCGCAGTATGCTTTACAATTCAATTTTGCGATAAACTAACATTGTTAAAAGGTGTGTGATCACTTGTGGTCACACGCTTTTTTTGTACGTTCATTTGTACGTTCAAGAAAATGTATTTCCTTTCCTTAATGATACGGAAGTTTTTATTTTGAAAAGCAAACGCTTACTCTGTAAACTCTTAGATAGAAAGAATAAAACATAAGGAGTGGAGAACAATGAAAAAAGCATTGATTATTTGCGCAGCAGGGATGTCATCTTCTATGATGGCGTCAAAGGCAACAGAACTATTTAAAGACAAAGGCGAAGACATTATGGTGGATGCTGTTTCTGCTACCGAAGGTGATAAAATGATCAAGAACAGTGACTTTGATTTATTCTTGATTATCCCTCAAACCACAATGTTTCTGGATAAATTTGTTAAACTAGGTAAAACGGTGGATAAACCAGTAGTAAGCATCCCATTTCAAGCTTATGTACCTATTCCATCTGGCATCCAAAATTTGGCAGGGCTAATTGAGGAGAATATTTAATTAGGAGTGGGTAAAGATGAAACAGATAGAAAAATTATTATTGAGACAGTTGATCGACCACCAAGGAGAATATGTCACCAGTCGGAGTCTCGCATCTGAATTGTCTTTATCTGATCGAACGATCCGTAATTACATGAAAGTGATCAAAGATGAAGTGGAAGAGCATGGCGGAAAACTATCTGCAAAACAGGGACAGGGCTACCAACTAGAAATCTTTGATCACTTGGAATTTTCTCGTTTTTTGAAGCAAAGGGAAGTTGCTTTTCGTAGTGATTTGCAAGTCACAGAATTTTTTGAATCAGAAGATCGACAAAAGTATCTTTTGAATAAGTTATTGCTGGAAGATGAAGCCATCTTCATTGAAGATTTAGAAGATGAATTATTCATCAGTCGTTCAAGTCTAGTCAATGATATTCATGAAATCAAGAAAAAATTACTGCCCTATGCATTGAGAATCAATTCGAAACCGCATCAGGGAATGTGGATCGAGAGGCATGAGCAAGACAAACGTCATTTTATCATGGATATATTTTTTGGGAACCATTATACCAATTCACTCAAAGAATATTTGGGAACGAGTCACTTTTTTAAAGAAATCAATATTGAAGAGTTAGTGATCATCATTTTGGATGAGATAAGAGAAGTGAATCTAAAAGTATCGGATTTTATCATCCAAAATTTAACACTGCATTTAGCATTAGCGATCAAGCGTGTCAGAGAAGGGTTTCATATCGAAGGAATCCCATTGACCGAAGATATTGCGAGTCGCTTAGAATTTCAGGTATCGAAAAATATAATGGAGCGAATCGAACGAGTAATGCAAGTAGTATTTCCAGAAGAAGAGGTGTTTTATCTAGCGCTACATTTGATGGCAAAATCGAATCGAGAGGAAAAGGTGACCGATCAAGAACTTCTAGCGGAGTTAACCGTTACATTGAATCAATTCGCTCAATTTTTTCATCGTCCGTTGAATGAAGACCATCAACTGAAAAACGGCTTGCTGAATCACTTGGCACCCATGCTCGTCCGACTAGAACGAGGAATCACGCTAGAAAATCCGTTGAAAGAAGAAATAATGAAAGAAGATCGGCAAGCGTTTGAACAAACAAAACAGCTTTTTAGCCAAATGCCGTTACTAAGTAATTATGAAATCAATGACGATGAGTGGGCATATCTAACGCTGCATATCATGGCAGCATTGGAAAAAATCAAGTCCACGCATAAAATCCATGCATTGATCATTTGTGCAACTGGCTACGGCAGTGCCCAATTACTCAAAAATCGAGTGTCTGTCTCTTATACACATCTGA